>ENA-UONS01000210-UONS01000210.1-human-gut-metagenome-genome-assembly--contig:-CS19-NODE-210-length-73341-cov-18.922454_pt1 | contig 73341 bp, 70 predicted proteins | sample MGYA00242458_ERZ724005 | MGnify/ENA metagenome assembly ERZ724005
ATCGACTGACCTTTCTTTTTTACCCAACAATATCTTTAATTAAGGGAGACGGGGGAGACGGTTCCGGATATTGAAAAATGTGACAGACTTGCATCTTTCTACGGAATTAAGCTGGATGCTTTGATGCACTATGATGAAAAAGTCGGGAATACCAAAATGGCTCCGCCACCGGAAGGAAAATTTTTATGGGGAACGGTAAAGCTGGGCAATCGCGGACAGATCGTAATTCCGAAAGAGGCGAGAGACAAGTATGGATTGCAGGAGGGTTCCCGGCTGGTGGTATTGGGCGATGAAGAAGGCATTGCCCTGATACAGGCAGAAAAGTTTGAAAGCCAGTTAAAAAGTGCGCTGGAACTAAGCAGAAAAATGGTTGCGGAGGATTAGAATATGAAGTGTTCAAATTGTGGAAAAGAAATGAGGAAAGGTTATTTATTTAGCAGTAAGGATGGAGCTTTCAGCTTCGCAAATGAAGTTCCCGGAGTATTTGAGAATGCAAAAAATGCAGACGGTTTTGTAGAAATTACAAAGCTCAAACCCAGTCACAGAACACAAATAGAAGCAGAATGTTGCGAAGAATGCAGAATGCTGGTGATTCGTTACTAAAGGGAATGCCATGAGAGTTGAGACAGATAGAATTTATCTTTATCCGGTAAGTAAAAAATAAGAAAAACAGCTTGCAAAATAAATGGCACAGTGCTACTATAACCACGGAAAAAACAAGTTGGAGGTGAATTTCATGGACAGTTGCGATGGTTATGGGCGAAGTAGAAAACACGGTGCTTTTTCCTGCAAGCATGGTACAGCTGTCTGTGGAAAGTGACGACCGTACTTTGATTTGTTGTGCATATAGATTCATGCAGAGGAAGCATCGTGTGATGCTTCTTTTGTTTTGCCCTTTACGTTGCATCGAAGAATGGGAACGAGAAAGGAGAATTAGATTATGAACAAGAAATATTCCGAACTGGCAGAATTATTCCGCAGCGAGAAAACGGATGAGGAGATCCTGGATTTCCTCTTAAATTATCATAAGAACGATATTGCCGATATGATGGCGGGGATGACAGAGGAAGAACGGAAGCGACTGTATCACCTGTTGGGAGCGCAGAAGGTCGCAGAAATCTTCAAATACATTGAAGAACCCCGTAAGTATATCCGGGAACTGTCCGTGGAGAGTGCTGCGAGAGTGATCTCCGAGATGGATTCCGATGATGCTGTTGACCTATTGGAAGATCTGGATCCGGAGGAGAAGGAACAGATTGTCCGGATGCTGGACGAGGATGCAAAAAAGGATGTGAAGATGCTGCTGTCGTACGATGAGGAAGAGATCGGCAGCTGCATGACAACGAACTACATCTGCATCCCGGAAGACCTGACCATCAAGCAGGCTATGAGCGAGCTGGTGAAGCAGGCAGGAGAAAACGACAATATCATGACCATCTATGTGGTAGATGAAAAGGGTGTTTTCGCTGGAGCCATCGATTTGAAGAATCTGATCCGGGCAAGAGAAAATACACATCTGGAAGATCTGGTGTTGAAATCTTATCCTTATGTGACCGATCATGAGAAAATCGATGATTGTATGGACCGGATCCTGGATTATGCTGAGGACTCGATTCCCGTATTGTCAGAAGATAAGAAGATCCTCGGTGTCATCACATCCGAAGACCTGATCGAAATGGTGGACAATGAGATGGGCGAGGACTATGCAAAGCTAGCAGGTTTGACCGCAGAAGAGGATCTGAAGGAGCCCATAGTCCAGAGTATGAAAAAGCGTCTGCCCTGGCTGATCATTCTGCTGTTCTTAGGCATGGGAGTGTCTTCTGTGGTGGGACTTTTTGAAAATGTGGTGGCGGTGCTTCCCATCGTGATCTGCTTCCAGTCGCTGGTGCTGGATATGGCGGGAAATGTGGGAACCCAGTCTCTGGCAGTGACCATCCGTGTGTTGATGGATGAAAATCTGACGGGAAAACAGAAGTTCCAGCTGGTGGTCAAGGAAGTAAAGACCGGTTCCTTAAACGGAGCACTGCTGGGCATTATGGCATTACTTTGTCTCGGTGTCTATGTGCATCTGTTCAAAGGATATACCTGGATGGGAGCCTTTGGAATCTCCGGCTGCGTGGGAGTCTCCCTCTTAGTGGCAATGGCGATCTCCAGTGCCGTAGGTACGGTGATCCCCATGTTTTTCCATAAGATCAAGGTAGACCCTGCAGTGGCATCCGGTCCCCTGATCACCACGGTAAACGATCTGGTGGCAGTGGTAACCTATTATGGAATGGCATGGTTGCTTTTGATCCGGTAATAACAGAGATGAGTTTTCATGGTGGCTATGCTTTAATCGCATGGCCGCTTTTTAGATTGCGCAAACAGTTTCAGGAAGCTGTACTTTCGGAAGCATCCGGTGTCGTCTCAGGGATAAGATTGCTGTAATAAGCGGTCTTTCCGGATAACACGTCATCATAGAATCCTTGTTTCCAGTCGATGTAGTCCACGGCCTCCTGCAGTTGCTGCATGGAGGTTAACAGTGCTTCTTTTTTCCGGGAGAGGATGTCTTTTCTGGCGGGAATGGAGGATTCGCCCTCCAGACATAAATGCAGATATTCTTTCATTTCGGCGATGGAGAGACCACAGTTTCTGAGGCACCCGAGACTCTGGATCCATTTGATATCGTGGTCATCGAAGACACGATAATTGCGGCTGTCCCGCTTCACGTTGGGTACCAGTCCCTCCTTGCAGTAAAATTTTAAGTTCTCATAGGTCATGCCGGTCAGGGCACAGGCTTCTTTCATAGAATACATAAAATGGCTTCCTTTTTGCTAATGTGGTTACTTCGCCATATAAAACTGCCTATCTGACTGAATGCAAGCATTCGCAGAACGCAGTTTTGCATGGCTCTGAATAGTTACAAAAAAGTATTGACCGGTAGTTACTACCGTTGATAAAATCATAACGTAGCATAGACGCACTGTCAATGCGGAAAGGATTACAACACTTATGAATCATTCAGGAATTTTGAAAAATAAGCTGTTCTTGTATCTCACAGAGTTCTTCGCCGGGATGTCCGTCATGGCGGTGGAACTGGGAGCCAGCAGACTGTTGGCACCGTATTTCAGTTCTTCCCAGATCGTATGGACCATTGTCATCGGCACCATCATGATCGCCATGGCGCTGGGCAATATCTACGGCGGTAAAAGTGCGGACAAGTCCCCGAACCCGGACAAACTCTACGGCAGGATCCTGATCGCGGCCATCTGGATTGCCCTGATCCCTGTGGTGGGCAAGTACATTATCCTTGGGATCTCCGCACTGCTGATCTTTACCGTCAGCAACAATTTCCTCATCATTGCGGCGTTTGCAGCCTGCATGGTGATCTTCGTGTTCCCCTTATTTTTACTGGGAACTGTGACCCCTTCTCTGGTAAAATATTCCGTGGATAGTCTGGATGACAGCGGACAGACCGTGGGAACTTTAGGTGCATTCAATACCGTGGGAAGCATCATCGGAACCTTCGTACCGACTTTCGTGACGATCCCGGCGGTGGGAACCTCCATTACATTTCTGATCTTTTCCGGAATTCTGATCCTGCTGTCTGTGATTTACTTTATCTGCCAGCATACGGGAAAGAAAAAGATTGCAGCATCGGTACTGATCTTTATTTTATGCTGTGGTCTGGGATATTCGGATTCCTTTGCTTTCTGGCAGAAGGATCTGACCTACGAAGGAGAGTCCATCTATAATTATCTGCAGGTATCGGAGACGGACAGACAGGTGGTCCTGTCCACCAACGTGCTGTTCGGTGTCCAATCCCTCTATATGAAAGAAGGGGGACTTACCGGCATGTATTATGACTATGCCATGGCGGCGCCCCTTATGGTGCCGGATAAACCGGTAGAGGACATGGATGTACTGATCCTTGGTATGGGAACCGGAACCTATGCGACCCAGTGCCGGAAATATTTCGGCGATATGAATATCGAGGGCGTGGAGATCGACGAAAAGATCACGGAGCTGTCGAGAGAATATTTTTCCCTGCCGGAGGATGTGAAGGTGACCACCTATGACGGCAGGGCTTTTTTGCAGGCGGTGGATACCACCTATGATGTCATCATGGTGGATGCCTATCAGGACATCACCATTCCTTTCCAGATGTCTTCCGTGGAATTCTTTACCATGGTCAAAGATCATCTGAAGGACGGTGGTGTCATGGTAGTCAATATGAACATGCACGGCAACAAGGAAGGGGATATCAATCAGTACCTTGCCGACACCATTGCCAACGTATTTGACAATGTCTATACTGTAGACGTGGCAGGCTCCACCAACCGCGAACTGTTTGCTTCCCAGCACAGTGATATGATAGAAGTATTATCCGATCATGTGGAGAATCTGTCAGATGCGGGACTGCAGAACATGATGCAGCGGGTAGCGGACAACAGCAGTGCCTACGTGGCCGGAGATTACCTCATGACCGATGACAAGGCGCCTGTAGAACTTCTTGGCATGCAGGTCATCGATCAGCTGATTCAGGAAGAAGTAGCGTATTACAAGGATATTTATGAGGAACAGGGGATCAGCGGATTGCTGGAACACCTGTAAATCGGCAGATTTGCAAATAGAGTTTGAAATAACATAAAGGGTAAGAATACGACGGTGGAGTCAACAGGCTTCACCGTTTTTTCTTAAAAAATATAAAAAACATTGACCGGTAGCTACTACCGACTGCTACAATCACACTATATGATGCAATAATGTTGGTCGTAGGAAGAAAGAGACCTTTTCAATAGAAGGAGGTAACAGAAATGATGTACAATCCCCAGTTGGATACCTTCATTTGTGTGGTGGAAGCAGGCAGTTTCAGCAAGGCAGCGGACAAACTGTATATTTCCCTACCGGCGGTGATCAAGCAGATCAATTCGTTGGAAAATAATCTTGGAGTACAGCTTTTTGCCAGAACCCACAGAGGTCTTGTGGTGACGGCGGCGGGAGAATCCCTCTATCAGGATGCAAAATATATGGTAAATTACAGTAAAGAAGCTATCGAGAGAGCGAAAAAAGCCGGGAATGACGAAGATGATGTGATCCGGGTGGGAATTTCACCCATGACACCGCCGCAGGTCTTTGTGGAACTCTGGCCCAGGATCCAGGAGCAGTATCCCAAGGTCAAGTTTAAACTGGTTCCCTTTGAGAATACCCCGGAGAATGCCAGAGAGATCCTTGCAAATCTGGGACAGAATATAGACGTGATCGCTGGAATCTTTGATGAGACCATGCTGGAACTGCTATGTGGATGCACTCAGAGCAGAATTGACAGAGAAATATCCGGAGATCACCATCGCAGATTTTGATTTCTACAACGTCGATATTTTCAACCGCTGTGAGAACAGTAATGACATGCTGCTTGCCATCAAAAGCTGGGAGAGCGTACATCCGCTCATGAAGATCCTTCCGGTGGAATGGGACTATAAAATGCCTTACGGACTCCTGTATGCGAAGGATCCTTCCGAAAAGGTGGAGAAATTAGTAAGAACAGTAGAAGGAATTACAAAATGAATAAAAATCTGAAGATCAGACTGTTGGCCGATTCCGAAATGACACTTGCCCTGCTATTGCTGATGTCCTATCAGCTGGTGGGAGAAAAAGCCCATGAGTGGATCGGCATGGCAATGTTTTTGTTAGTCATAGGGCACCATGTTCTGAACAGAAGATGGATGGGAAACATTACAAGGGGAAAATATACGGTGCACAGAATCTTGCAGACTGTGATCGTAATATTGCTGGCTCTGACGATGATCGGCTCCATGGTGAGCGGTATTCTGTTGTCCAACTATATTTTCCGGTTCGTCCGGATCAAAGGGGTGGCCAATCTGGCAAGGAGCATCCATATTCTCTGTGCATACTGGGGATTTCTGTTTATGGCGGTGCATCTGGGACTTCATTGGAACATGATGTTCAGAATTCTGGGAAAGGTGTTTCCATTGAAAGGCGTCGCTAAGATCCCGGGACTGCTGATCGCAGTTTACGGAGGCTATGCCTTTTATAAAAGAGGAATCGTGAACTATCTGTTTTTAAAGAGCCATTTTGTATTCTTCGGACCACAGGAAAGCCTTGGACTGTTTTTGCCGGATTACATAGCGATGATGGGAATGATCGTGTTTGTTACCTATTATGGGGACAGGCTGTTATTCGGTGCCAAAGGTATTATATGGCATATATGGAGATGTTAAGATGACTCATATTATTTTAGCAATTATATATTTAGCATTTATAAGTTTGGGATTGCCGGATTCAATGTTAGGAGCAGCATGGCTGGATATGTATGCTGCGTTTGGAGTACCGCTCTCATATGCAGGTATTTAATCCTCCATTATTTCCGCGGGGACAAATTATATCGAGTCTGCTGAGTGACAGACTTACATTAAAGTTTCTTTTGGCTCTTATGGTTGTAATGCATGAAACTTTAAATAAAGTAACGGATTATAACCCCAGGGTTAATACTGAAAAACAAACAGAGACTTCTGCCGGTGAGGAGAAGTTCTTATAATAAAACTGTAAAGATAAAGGAATTCTATAGTTACAGACAGGAGGTTATCGTATGGAAATTTTGGAAAAGATGGAATACATTACTTTAAACAATGGCGTAAAAATGCCCATGGCAGGTCTGGGAACATTTCTCTTGAGCCCGGATGAGGCACAGGAATCGGTATATGCTGCTTTGAAAGAAGGATACCAGCTGATCGATACCGCCAATGCGTATGTGAATGAGGAAGAAGTAGGAGAGGCTATTCAGGAGTCAGGTATTCCCAGAGAGGAGATCTTCCTGACCACCAAAGTATGGGTGGAACATTACAGCTATCACTCCGGTAGAGCCCTATACCAGTGATGACCTGAACTGGACTAACAGACTGGGATTCTTATGATACCGTTTTGATCGGCTATCCGATCTGGTGGGGAATCGCAGCATGGCCGGTAGACAATTTTGTCAAAGGCAATGACTTTACGGGTAAGACCGTGATTCCGTTCTGCACCTCTTCATCTTCCGGACTGGGTGACAGCGGCAATCTTCTGGAAGAGATGGCAGGGACCGGTGACTGGCAGGAAGGTCACAGATTTAGCTCCGGTGCATCCGATGCAGATGCGGCAGACTGGGTGGCTTCTCTGAATCTGAATGAATAAGGAAATGAGGAAAGCGCAACAATGAAAGTATTGTTGATCAATGGCAGCCCCCACAGAGAGGGATGCACCTACACCGCATTGTGTGAGGTGTCCAGAGCATTAAATGATAACGGAGTGGATACGGACATTTTCTGGATTGGTAATAAAGCATTGAGTGGCTGTATTGCCTGTAAAAAATGTCAGGGCACAGGGAAATGTGTGTTCCAGGATTCGGTTAATGAATTCCTGGAGATCGCCGGAGATTATGACGGATTCGTATTCGGAACTCCCGTTCACTGGGCGGGTGCCACAGGAGCCATGACTTCTTTTATGGACAGAGTCTTTTATGTGGATCTGAATGGCGGCGGCAGCCACTTCCGGCTGAAACCGGCAGCGGCCGTGATCTCGGCCAGAAGAGCGGGAACCACAGTAACCTGGGACCAGATGAATAAGTATTTCGGTCTCATGCAGATGCCCATTGTCACTTCACAGTATTGGAACATGGTACACGGGGCCTGCCCGGAAGACGTGCGGCAGGATCTGGAGGGATTGCAGACCATGCGAACCCTTGGGAACAATATGGCATTTCTCATTAACTGCAAGAACCTGGGACTGAAAATGGGATTGAAACTGCCGGAAGAAGAGAGCCATATACGAACGAATTTTATAAGATAATCCTGAATAGGGGAACTTTGAAACCGAAAGGTGGAAAGGTTCCCCTTTCTGGTCAGTGAAAAGAGAAGGATGAGAAGATGAATCGACGGAAATGGGTACGGGGGAAGAACAGAAGGGCGGAAAGCAATATCGTAACCGCATATCTGCAAAATATTGAGGTATCGTATTCTCACTTATATCAGTAAATGCAACAGGCAGTTTATGATAGTGAAACGTTTGCACGGGTGGATTCTGACAGTGATATCTATACATATAACCGGTCTATAATGGCAGTTAAGGAGTATTTTCAGCAGCTGGGAATATCGTATGGTACGGATTTATCTTGAAAATATGGTACCTTCGGATGTGAGCAATGCAGTGCGAAAAACGTTGGCAGATTTACATGAAAGAGGGTACAAAATAGCACTGGGCTCATCCAGTAGAAATGCTAAGATTATTTTGAAAAAAGTGGCACTTGAAGAGGCATTTGATGCAATATCAGATGGTACCAATATCTCAAAATCAAAGCCGGATCCCGAAGTGTTTTTAAAGGCGGCAGAGTACCTTGATTTGCAACCGGAGGAATGTATTGTTGTAGAAGATGCCTATGCGGGTATTGATGCAGCAAAGGCTGGAAATATGCAGGCGGTAGGAACTGGTGAAGCATATTCGTACGCCAAAGCAGATTACCACATTAAAAAAATTGAAGAGTTGCTAACAATTTTACCGTAAAATGTTTTAAAAGATATTCTATATTGAAAGATTCCACATTATAGAAATGTAGTGTGGAATCTTTTAAAATGAAAGAAATATGGGAGATAGAGCGGTATAATAAAAACTCTTGTAAAACCTTCCCGATTGTGCCAAACTGATAGCTGTGAGATGATAAATTTTGAAAAAAGAATTTCCGGATAAGGAGAGATCATGTCAGAGATATTATTAGGTTCCCATGTGGGAATGTCGGGAAAAGAAATGTTCTTAGGTTCTGTGAAGGAGGCAGCAGAGTACGGTGCCAATGCACTGATGGTCTACACCGGGGCACCCCAGAACACGAGACGCAAGGAAATCGGAGAACTGAGACTTGATGAGGGGCTTGCCTATGCCGAAAAAGCAGGTATCCGGGAAATCATCATTCATGCCCCTTATATCATCAATTTAGGCAATATGGAGAAGCCGGAAATGTTCGATTTCGGTGTGGATTTCCTCGCAAAAGAAGTAAAGCGCACCGCTGCTTTTCACAGTAAAGTGCTGGTACTGCATCCGGGTTCTTCTCTAAGCGCCGGTGTGGAAGCTTCCGTGGAGCAGATCGCAAAGGGACTGAATCGGGTGCTTGATGCGGATGACAGTGAGGTCAATATCGCACTGGAAACCATGGCAGGCAAGGGCAGTGAGGTCGGCAGAACTTTCGAAGAGCTGCGCAAGATCTATGACAAAGTAGAGCGGAAGGACAGACTGAGGGTATGCTTTGACACCTGCCATGTGAACGATGCCGGATATGATCTGGTGAATGATTACGAAGGTGTGTTTGCGCAGTTTGACCGTGTGCTGGGACTGGACCAGATCGCGGTGATCCATGTGAACGACAGCCTCAATCCCTTAGGAGCCCACAAGGACCGCCATGCCAATATCGGGCAGGGCACCATCGGTTATGAGACTCTGCACCGGATCGTTCATGACGAGCGGTTCGCAGGGGTACCGAAGATTTTGGAAACCCCTTGGCTCTGCGCCGAGGGAGAAACGAAGAAGACGATTCCTCCTTACAAGCAGGAGATCGCATGGCTGTTGCAATAAAAAGAGAAAGGAAGGATAAAGAATGGCAAAATTAGTAGTATTTTATTCCAGAGCAGACGAAAATTATTTTGGCGGTCAGCACCGCTACATCAAAGTCGGCAATACCGAAAAAGCGGCAAAAACGATCGCACAGATCACCGGAGCGGATCTGTTTAAGATTGAGCAGAAGGTACCTTATGCGGCAGATTATAATACCTGCGTGGCAGAAGCCAGAAAGGATTTTCAGGAGAATGCCAGACCGGAGCTTGTGAATCTGCCCACAAATCTGAACGCTTATGATGAGATTTACTTAGGCTACCCCAATTACTGCGGCACCATGCCCATGGCAGTATACACATTCTTAGAGACCTATGATTTCTCAGGGAAGACCATTCATCCCTTCTGTACTCATGAAGGCAGTGGCCTGTCACATACCGAGGACGATATCCGTAAGACCGCAAAAGGCGCGATCGTGGAAGAGGGACTTGCCATCCACGGAAGTAGCGTGGATAATTCCAAGAGCCTGATCGAAGGCTGGCTGTAGAAACTGATAACTTGAGAGTTAGTGAAGAAGCCACGAACGCCCACGGCGAACGGAATGTCCTTCCTCGATGTGAGGTCTCCCGGTGGGAATTTTCTAACGAAAAGTGAGTAGCGGTTCTAATCCGTACGGGCACGGCTCCAGTTGCCATCCATGGCAACATCCGGATGCCTTGAACGTCCTGTTTGCTCGACCCTGTCTTTCAACACTTTTCGAGAAAATATCAACACCCTCCGACAGACATCGCGGCATGACATTCCGTCCACCGTGGGCGTTCTGTGTTTTGAAAATCCCATGAAAAAATACTAAGTCTATCTCATGTTGCTGGTTTCTGTATTCCTCCAAAGTCATTTACATACTTAATTCTTATTTTTAAATTTTATACATGTGTTTCCTAAAGCGATTTACATACCTATTTTCCATTTTAGCCTATTGCGCATGTGTTTTCCCGGTTATCATACATGCCGGATCATTATTTTTTGCTTTAAGGCATGTATTTTCCGACTTGTTACACATACTTAATTTTGACTTTTGAATTATTCGCATGTATTTCCTACTTTTTTGCACATACTAAATCCCTGTTTTTAACTTCCGCACATGTATTCTCAAATGCTCTGCCTAAATAATTGGGATGTTTTTCATAAACCAGCAGAAAAGGACTGCTCCCCCGGCGTAGATGCGGCGGAGACTGTGAGATTTTCTTGGAAAGTGGTTGAGCCGCAGGGGCAACGCGAACACGATGTTCGCGTTAGCCGATAAGTGCCATGGATGGCAACGTAAAGGCGGCCCCGTCATGACGAGAAACACTTGGCCACTTTCCTTTAGAAAATCCACAGTTGTAGCTAGCATCCGAGTCCGGGGCGGGCAGCCCTTTCTGCGTGGATTTTACGGCCCCTACGTTACGAGCCATGCCCCCAATTCATAAATGTGTCGCAAAAGGCGCTCCACATTTATTTCATTGACGGCTGTCGAGTGTGTCCGTTGGACGCACGGTATAAAAATAGAACGAAACAACCTCTTGTGTTAGCAAGCTCCCACCGAGGTATTCCGTTCTATTTTTGCATGGCTCGTAACTCTCAAGTTAATATTTCTTCCAGCAGGACGGCAGCAGAATCACGAGCATGGGGAAGAGCTCCAGTCTGCCGGCCAGCATATCGAACATCAGCACGCATTTGGACAGGGGACTGAACAAAGCGAAATTCTGGGTGGGACCGACTAATTCCAGACCGGGACCGATATTGTTCAGGGTGGCCAGTACTGCGGTAAAGTTTGTGCTCAGGTCATATTCGTCCAGACAGACGATCAGCAGGGAAACGAAGAGTACGATAAAATAAGCCGTCATATAGACATTGGTGGAACGAAGCGTCTCGTGGGACAGATTGTGTCCGTCCATCTTGATCTTTTTCACCATCCGGGGATGGATCATCATGGACAGCTCCTTGCGGATCGCCTTGAAGAGGATCAGCACACGGGATACCTTTATACCGCCACCGGTACTGCCGGCACAGGCGCCGATCATCATCAGGAGCAGAAGGATCGTTTTCGACAATTGCGGCCACATATTGAAATCCGTGGTGGCAAATCCGGTGGTGGTGATGATCGTTCCTACCTGGAAAAAGGAGTGTCGCAGTGTCTCTCCCAAAGTTGTATAGAGCGGGCGGATATTCCAGGCGATCGTCAGAGCACTGGCGAAAATGATCAAAAAATACCAACGGACTTCTTCGATGGAAAAAGCTTCCTTAAACTGCCTGCTTAACAGACAGAAATATACCGTATAATTGACACCGCTTAAGATCATCAGTACCGTTACGGCATTCTGTATCAGTGGAGAGTAACCGCCGATACTGCTGTTTTTGATACCGAAGCCACCGGTGCCGACACTGCCGAAGGTCGTACACAGGGAATCAAACAGCGGCATACCACACAGGCATAGCATGATCACGCCCAGAACAGTGATCGCCATATAAAGTCCATAGAGGATCTTCGCAGTATCCCGGACTCTCGGTACCAGCTTGCTGACGGAAGGCCCCGGGCTCTCCGCACGCATCAGGTTCATGGTAGAACCCCCCATCATCGGCAGGATCGCCATAATGAATACGAATACGCCCATACCGCCGATCCAGTGAGTGAAGCTGCGCCAGAACAGGCTGGCATAGCTGAGTGCTTCCACGTCGGACAGGATACTGGAACCTGTGGTAGTAAAGCCGGAGATCGTCTCGAAGAGAGCATCAATATAAAAAGGGATCTCTCCGGTGAGAACGAAGGGAATCGCACCGAAAACAGACATGACAAACCATCCCAGTGCAACGGCGGTGAAGCCTTCCCTGACGTACAATTCCTTAAAACGTCCTGTGTGCCTGAAGCTTAATAATTTTCCCAAAATGAAACAAACAACTGCGGTCGCCAGATAGATCAGTGCCACATGATATTCTCCGTAGATCATACCAACGATCCAGGGAAGCAGTAAAAATAAAGCTTCAAATTGTAAAATAAATCCGATAATAAAACTCAATATCGCAAAATTCATGATAATGTCCTTTTATAAAATTACCCTTCAATAATATCTTTAATATCATTCAGCCGTGCATGTGTCAGTACTACGACCACATAATCGCCTACATGGAGTTCATCCTGACCACTGGGGATAATAGCCTGTCCTCCGCGGACGATGGAACAGACCAGGATATTTTTCCGGATGTGCAGACGGTTCAGAGGTACATTGGTAACGGCAGAATCCTCTTTGATGTAGAATTCCAGTGCTTCCGCATGACCGTCTTCCAGCTTATACAGATTCTCCACATTACTGTTGAGAGATTCGTTCATGGACCGTGCGTATTTAATGATCATATCTGCAGTCACCAGGCGTGGATAGGAGATCGTATCCAGCTTGATATCACTTAAGACCCCACTGAAGTTGATACGGTTGATCTTGGTGACTACCTTTGCATGGGAAGTCCGTTTCGCATACAGTGACAGGAGGATATTTTCCTCATCCAGCCCGGTCAGCGCAGCAAAAGCATCCACGTTCTCCAAACCCTCCTGTATCAGAAGACGTTCATCCGTACCGTCGCCGCAGATGATGGAAGCCTTGGGAAGCAGCTCGCTCAGATGCTCACAGCGGGCGGGATCCTGATCGATGATCTTGGTATGGATGCCGACTTCTAAAAGTCTTCTTGCCAGATAATAAGCAATGGTTCCGCCACCGACGATCATGGCAGTACGTGCCCTGCCGGCGCCGATACCGATCTTTTTGAAGAAATCATTGGCCTTGGGAGGAGTGGACACAATAGCAACCACATCGCCTTCCCGGAATACAAAATCACCCCTGGGGATCAGCACCTGATCACCTCTGGTGACCATACATACCAGTACATCACATTTTAAGGTGGTACGGATATGGATCAGTTCATAATTATTTAAGAGACAGTCATGGGTCACGCGGAAATGCAGAAGCTCGATCCTTCCCTTGGAAAAAGTATCGATCTTAACTGCGGAAGGGAACTGGAAGATCCGGGCGATCTCAGCTGCACTGGACAGCTCCGGGTTGATGATCATGGCAAGCCCCAGTTCTTCCCGCAGAAAAGCAATCTCATTATTGTAGATTGGATTGCGGACACGGGCGATGGTCTTACAATGTCCCGCCTTTTTCGCAATGACACAGCACAGAAGGTTCTGTTCATCGGATCCGGTCACGGCGATCAGCAGATCAGCATGGTCAATGCCGGCCTCGGACAGTGTCTGGAAGCTGACACCATTTCCTACGATGCCCATGGCATCCAGATCATCCGTGATGGAATTCACTTTTTCCTCATTTGTATCAATTACGGTGATATTGTGATTTTCACCTCCCAATTGTTCTACCAGGGTGTAGCCTACTTTGCCGCAGCCCACAATGATAATGTTCATAAATATCCTCCAAAATGAAATTCATAAAGACAATATCAATCATTATAGCACACTATAGAAAAAAAGAGAAGAATGGAAGGAATATCTTGTCCGCGGAAACATATATTGAACTATTCAGAAACACGATACATGGAAATCATGGGAAACATCGAATCAGAAATATCAGCCGGGATGCGGGGAAAAGCACTGATTTGCTATGGGAGGTGGAACATGGACAGCCTGCTTCGGATCTTTCCGCAAAAGAGAAGAGATTTTTGGAAAGTGACCGCGGACAAAGCACAGGAGGTATGTGAGATCAGGCTCCGGGTGGACAGGCCGGTGATCATTGAAACTTCCCGGGGAGATTTTTTTCTGGATCATAGCGGAATCTGGCGGGAGGAACCATATGGGGCATACTCCGTGACGGAGACGGAGATCCGGGACCTGATCGCCTATTTGTGTCAGGATTCCGTCTACGCCTACGCGGATGAGATCAGACAGGGATTTCTTACAGTGGAAGGGGGACACAGGATTGGTTTAAGCGGACAGGCTGTGCTGGAAAATGAGAATAGTCTGCGGACACTGAAAAATATATCCTTTGTAAATATCCGCGTAGCTCATGAAATCAGGGGTGTCGCAGATAAAATACTTCCGGAGCTTTATAAAGCGGGACGATTTCAAAATACGCTGATCGTATCACCGCCGGGATTCGGTAAGACTACGTTGCTCCGGGATCTGATCCGGCAGCTGTCCGACGGCAATGCTTACGGACCGGGACTTCGGGTAGGAGTGGTAGATGAGCGCTCGGAGCTGGCCGGGTCTTACCGGGGGAGACCCCAGAACGATCTGGGTATGCGGACGGATGTGCTGGATGCCTGCCCGAAAGCTTTGGGGATGTTATTGTTATTACGGTCAATGTCACCGCAGGTGATTGCTGTGGATGAACTGGGGGAAGAACAGGATCTGAGAGTGCTTCACATGGCCGCATCCGGCGGCTGCAGCCTGCTGGCTACGGTGCATGGGGCAGGGGAAGAGGATGCAGCCAGACGTCTGGGTGGAGAATATATGAGAGAAATGTTTGCCCGCATTGTGATCTTGAAAGGGAGGGGGCGGATGGAATGCAGATGCTTGGAGGGGGGATGATCCTCTGCGGCTGCCTGGGGCTGGGTATGTGGTATCGCGGGCAGTTTTTGATGAGGTTACATATGACCAGGGAACTGATCTGTCTTCTGGATCAGTGGATCAGTGAGATCCGTTATAACAGATCCACACTGCCGGAAGGATGCAGACAGATCGGCAGACAGCGGGAAGACCGGCTGGGAGAGATCTGTAACAGGGTATATCGGGAATACGCAGAGGCGGGAGGAACCGGTTTCCTGGAAATCGCCGGAGAGAGTTTTCGCAGGCAGTTGGAAGCGTTGCCGTTAAAAAAAGAAGAAATCGATCAATTCCTGATTTTTGCGGGAAAAGAAGGGTATGCGGATGAGACCATGCAGATTCGGGCGATGGAATTGTCCAAAGAGGGATTGGAGCGGACAGCCACAGCACAACAGCGGGAAATTACGCAGAAATGTCGGCTGGCGGTAGGACTGGGTGCTATGAGTGGGATGTTTTTGGTGCTCCTGTTGCTCTGAAAGATAAAAAACAGGACAAAAAAGGACGGGGAAAGATGGAAATAGGACTGATCTTTAAAATAGCAGCGGTAGGGATCCTGGTTACGATACTCAGTCAGGTCCTGAAACACAGCGGCAGGGAGGAACACGCTTTTCTGATAAGTCTGGCGGGACTGATTCTGGTCCTCAGCTGGATTGTTCCTTATATTTATGATCTGTTCGATACCGTGCAGACCCTGTTCTCGTTTTAGGAGGAAAAATGGCAGAGATCATCAAAATCGCATTGTTGGGAATTGCCGGAGTATTGTTTGCTATTCAATTCAGGCAGCAGAGACCGGAATATGCATTACTGATCGGTTTCGCACTGAGTATTCTGGTATTTTCTTTTGTGTGCCGGATGGCGGGAAATTTGTTGGAAGAGTTTCGGGGATTGCAGCAATATCTCGGAGATTCTAAGGGATACCTTGGGATTCTGATGAAGGTGGTGGGGATTACTTATCTGTGTGAATTCAGTGCCGGTATCTGCAAGGATGCCGGATTCTCGTCTGTCTCGGATCAGCTTGAAATCCTGGGGAAGCTGTCGGTGCTGTTTGCGGGCCTGCCGATCCTCCTGTCGGTGATCCGGCAGATCCACAGTATGATGTAGGAGCGCGGAGACAGATGGATACGATGTGGCAGGAATATGGGATAGAGGAATTGGAAAAGGGAATGCAGAAGCTGTTCCCGACGTTTCGAATCTCTGTGACAGATCTGATGACGCAGATCCTGCAGGGAGATATTCTGGGGGCGGTGGGGTGTCTGTTGAAAGAAGTCATACGGGAAATGAGCAATTCCGCCACCGGTATCAGAAATATATTGATCTGGTTGATAGTACTGGGGATTCTGTCGGCATTGCTGATTCATTTTGTGGAAGTATTTGATAAACACCAGATCGCCGATCTGAGTTTTTATTTTATCTATCTGTTAATGGGTGTGATTCTTCTGCAATGTTTTTCGGGAGTATTGGAAACGGCCAGAGAAACGGTGGAGAATATAGTACTTTTTGTCCGGCTGATGGTGCCGACCTTTCTGTTGACCGTAGGCGTGGCTTCGGGACCGGTTACGGTGGGAGCCGGGTACCAGCTTATGCTATTGTTGATCTACGGCACGGAGAAAATTCTTCTGGGAGTGGTGCTCCCGCTGATTTACAGCTATTGTCTGCTGACGATGATCAACGGAATCTGGGTAGAGGAAAAACTGGCACTTTTGGCGGATTTACTGGAAAAGCTGATCGGATGGATCCTGAAGGCTTCCCTGGGTGTGGTCACAGGAATCAGTCTGTTCCAGTCGCTGATCACACCGGTGGTGGATTCCTTGAAAAATTCCGCAGTGGAGAAGGCTGTCTCGGTACTGCCGGGGATCGGAAATGCTGCGGATGGGGTTCTGGAGCTGGCGCTGGGATCGGCAGTTGTGATCCGGAATAGTGTAGGAGTATTGTTACTGTTACTGCTGGTGGCAGGGTGTGCGGTTCCCTTATTACAGATTTTGTTCACGGCAGGATTTATCAAATGTGCCACGGCATTTATGGGAATCGTCAGTGATAAAAGAATTACCAATTGCACGGATCGTATGGGAAATGCCATGATGCTTTTGTTCCGTACCGTGGGAACGGCGCTGCTGTTGTTTATGGTCACACTGGCGCTTCTGGCGATCGGCAGCAGGGGGATATAGAAAATGCAGTGGTTATATCATGTGATCGGACAAGTGGGGATTTTCCTGATCTGTGCGCAGACATTGATACATTTCAGACCCAGAGAGTCCTATGAAAAATATTTAAAACTTTTGTTGTCGGTCATGCTTCTGATCCAGTTATTGCAGCCGCTTTTGACGGTGCTGGGAGGGGATGAAATCGCAGGCACCGACGTGCAGGCGGCGGAGTTCGCAGAGGAAATCCGGACCGTATTGGAACAGGCGGCTGTGCAGGCAGAACAGACAGAAGATGAGATACAGGCGGTCACAGATACTGCGGCGGAAGTAACGGAAGAAACGGAACCTCCGGACGCTTCGGACCCGGTGAAGATCCGGGTGGAAATCCCGGAAATAGAGGAAGCAGAAATAAAAATCCGGTAGAAAGAGGACGGGAAATGATGGAAAAATTATTGGGAAAAAAATGGTTTAGCAGAGATAATCTGTTGCTGCTGGTCCTGCTGGGAGTCCTGTTGTTCGTCATTGCACTGCCGGTAAAAAAGGAAGACAGCGGAAAGGGGCAGGAGAAGGAAAATGCAGCGGCGATGCTGGAAGAGCTAACGGCATCCACACAGACAGTGACCGCCGGCAGCACGGAAGAATATGCGGCATATCTTGAAGAAAAGTTAAAAAAGATGCTGGAAGCGGTACGGGGACTGGGGGAGGTCGAGGTCATGGTCACACTGGAATCTTCGGAGGAGAAGATCGTGGAAAAAGATATGACGGCAGAACGGTCCAATACCGAGGAACAGGATGCTGCCGGAGGAGCCAGGACGGTAAATACCTCTAATACAGAGTACCGGACGATATACCGGGAGGATACGGGAGGGGATCCTTTTGTCGTGAAGACCATTACACCGAAAGTGGAGGGGGTACTGGTCGTAGCGGAAGGCGCGGGGAAGGGCAATATGGCCGGTGAGATCACGCAGATCATCCAGGCACTGTTCGGAGTGGAAGCGCACAGGATCAAGGTGTTGGAAAAATAAAGAGCGGGAAACATATCCGGCGAAAGGGGTACATACAATAGAGTATAAAATCAAGAAGGCAGATACAGGCCTTTGGAAAAGGGGAACGCAGTGAAAAACTTAATCAAGAAAAATCAGCTTATGATTACCGCACTTGCCATTATGATAGCCATTGCAGGTTATCTGCAGTTTGCGGGGACCAACCTGGAAAAGGAGTATCTGGCGGCGGATGATGCGGATACATTAAGTGCGGTGGACTCCACGGATATCGTTACCGATATGGAAAGTCTGGATTCCGATATGGATATTGTAATGGAGGATTATCTGGAGGAAGATATGCAGGTGGCGGAAGCAACACCGGAGGAAGGAGAGATTCCTGGGGAAGCAGTGCTGACCGGAACAAGTGGTGTGGAAGTGCTGTCTGCTGCCAGACTTTCCAAGGAACAGACCAGAGCCCGCAACAAGGAGACACTGCTGGAGATCATTAATAGTACGGAACTGAGTGATGCGCAGAAACAGGAGGCGGTGGACAGCATGGTGCGCATGACGGATATTGCGGAAAAAGAAGCGGCAGCAGAAGTGCTTCTGCAGGCAAAAGGATTTCAGGAAGCCGTGGTCAGCATCAACGGGGATGCCGTGGATGTGGTGATCAATGCAGCGGAACTGTCCGATGCACAGAGAGCGCAGATTGAAGATATTGTAAAAAGAAAGACGGATATTGCGGCGGAAAATATTGTTATCAGCACCATTGTACAGTGATATTTTTGTGTACATAGGAAAGAATTTATGTTATGATACCAAGGGTTACAAGCCAAAAGTCTACGCAAGCTTGCTTGCAGGAGACTTTTAGGATTAGGAACCCGTACCACATGAGCAAGTAGCCATTTTCAAGGAAAATGAGCGGATTGTGAATGTGGTTCAGATTGAGAGAGTGCGAAGCACGGAACAATCTGGAAGGTATCATAATAACCCGGAAAAGAAAAAGGAAAAATGATGAAGAGAGTCTTTTTAATTGTACTGGACAGCTTCGGTATCGGTGAAATGCCGGATGCCGAAGCTTACGGCGATATCAATGTAAATACGCTAAGAAGTGTATCCAAAAGTCCGTATTTCCATATGGAACATATGCGGGATATGGGATTATTTCAGATCGATGGTGTGGGAGTGGGAGAGAAAACCGAACATCCCACAGCGGCTTATGCCCGTATGACGGAACGTTCGAGAGGAAAGGATACGACCATAGGACACTGGGAGATTGCCGGTATCTATTCGCCAAAGCCTCTTCCTACGTATCCCAACGGTTTCCCGGAGGAGGTTCTGGAAGAGTTCCGGCTGCGCACCGGAAGAGATATTCTGTGTAATAAACCTTATTCCGGCACCCAGGTCATTGCGGATTATGGGGATGAACACGTACGCACCGGCAAGCTGATCGTATATACTTCGGCAGACAGCGTATTTCAGATCGCTGCACATGAGGATGTGGTTCCTGTGGAACAGTTATACGATTATTGTCGTATTGCCAGACAGATATTACAGGGAGAACACGGCGTGGGTCGTGTCATTGCCAGACCTTTTGTAGGTGAGAGCGGACATTACACCCGTACTCCCAGGAGACATGATTTCTCTCTGCTGCCGCCCGCAGTTACCATGCTGGATCAGCTGAAGGCTGCAGGAAAGGATGTCATTGCAGTAGGCAAGATCCAGGATATTTTCGTGGGCAAGGGGATTACCGAGCATGTCTATACTTCCGGCAATGCAGAGGGAATTCAGCAGACACTGGAATATCTGGATAAGGATTTTGAAGGACTGTGTTTTATTAACCTGGTGGATTATGACATGCTCTACGGTCATAGAAGAGATGTGGACGGTTATGCGAAGGCACTGGCATATTTTGATGAGAAGCTGCCGGAGATCCAGGCACATATGAGACCGGAGGATATTCTGATGATCACGGCGGATCACGGCTGCGATCCCGCCTATACGAAGACTACGGATCATACCAGAGAGTACACACCGTTTCTCATGTACGGAGCACCGGTGGTTCCCGGCAATCGCGGAACCCGGCCTGCTTTTTCCGATATTGGTGCGACGGTACTGGACTATTTCGGGATCCAACCGGAATTTGAAGGAAACTCTGTATTAAAGGCAGATCCGTCATAGAAAGCAGATTATCAAATCTGCAAAAATAGATTTTTGATATATTTGGAGGACTATAATAGTGAGTAATTATACAGAAGAGATCAATCGTCGCCGGACCTTTGCCATTATCTCTCACCCGGATGCCGGAAAGACGACCCTGACAGAAAAGTTCCTGCTCTACGGAGGAGCCATTAACCTGGCGGGAAGTGTAAAAGGTAAGGCAACCGCAAGACATGCTGTATCCGACTGGATGCAGATCGAGAAGGACAGAGGTATCTCTGTTACCTCTTCCGTATTACAGTTCGAGTATGACGGTTATTGTATTAATATTCTGGATACCCCGGGACATCAGGATTTCTCGGAGGATACTTATCGTACTCTTATGGCAGCGGACTCCGCAGTCATGGTCATTGACGCGTCCAAGGGCGTCGAGGCGCAGACGAGAAAGCTGTTCAAGGTCTGCGTTATGCGCAAGATTCCTATTTTTACATTCATCAACAAGATGGACCGTGAGGCAAGGGATACCTTTGAGCTGTTAGACGATATTGAGAAGGAGTTGGGAATCGCTACCTGTCCGATCAACTGGCCCATCGGTTCCGGCAAGGGATTCCAGGGCGTATACGACCGTGAGAAAAAGTGTGTGATCGCTTACTCCGATACGGAGAAGGGTACAAAAGAGGGAACTTCCACGGAGATCCCCATACAGGATGAGGAACATTTGAAAGAACTCATCGGAGAAGATGCGGCGGACAAGCTGTTGGGAGAGGTGGAACTGTTGGATGGTGCCAGCGCGGAGTTTGACCTGGATGAGGTACAGAAAGGTAATCTGACTCCGGTATGCTTTGGTTCCGCACTGACGAATTTCGGTGTGGAGATATTCCTGAAACATTTTTTGAAGATGACCACCACTCCACTGCCCAGAAAGGCAGACATTGGTCTGATCAATCCTACGGAGCATGAGTTCAGTGCCTTTGTATTCAAGATTCAGGCTAATATGAACAAGGCTCACAGAGACCGTATTGCATTCATGCGTATCTGTTCCGGCAAATTTGATGCCAACATGGAGGTACGTCATGTACAGGGCAATAAAGTCATGCGTCTGTCCCAGCCCCAGCAGATTATGGCAGATGAGCGAAAAATCTTAAACGAGGCCTATGCCGGAGATATTATCGGTGTGTTCGATCCCGGTATCTTCTCCATCGGTGATACTCTGTGTATGCCCAAGGAAAAGTTCCAGTACGAAGGAATTCCCACTTTCGCACCGGAGCATTTTGCCAGAGTACGTCAGGTGGATACCATGAAGAGAAAACAGTTCGTCAAGGGTGTGGAACAGATCGCGCAGGAAGGTGCCATTCAGATCTTCCAGGAGTTCAATACCGGTCTGGAAGAGATCATCGTAGGTGTAGTCGGCGTGCTGCAGTTTGATGTCTTGAAATACCGCCTGGAGAACGAATATAATGTGGAGATCCGTCTGGAGAATCTGCCTTATGAGCATATCCGCTGGATCGAGAATAAGGACGAGATCGATCTGGCCAAGCTGTCCGGTACCTCAGATATGAAGAAGGTCAAAGATATGAAAGGCAATCCTTTGCTTCTGTTTGTGAATTCCTGGAGTATCGGTATGACCCTGGATCGCAATAAGGGGCTGGTACTGACAGAGTTTGGCAGGAATTGATCGGAAAACAGTAAAGTGTGTAGGGGGAACAGAATGCGGGAGATGAAAAAAATATTTGCCGGAATTCTCATGACAGTTCTTCTGACAGGGTGCTCTTCACAGGAGATTTTGTCGGAAGTGCCGCAGACCATCGTATTGCCCGAGGAACAGATCGATAGTCTGCCCATGCAGGAAGAGGATCCAACGTCCGCAGAAACCGAAAATACAGAGAGCTTTTCCCTCCTGGAGGAGGGAGGCTCTCGTTTTGCATATGAGAGTCTGGAAGCTCCGGAACAGATCTGGTATCTGGAGATCGAACAGGCACTGGGAGAGATGGAAGGCACGGTCAAACTGTCCACGGATCCCCTGGAGCAGGGACTGGATGAGCAGGACATCGATAAAATCTTCCAGTGTGTGATGATCGATCATCCGGAGATTTTTTATGCCACAGGCTATACCTATACGAAATATTCCAGAGGAGAAAAAACGGTTGGAATTGATTTCGCAGGAAGCTATGAGCTGACGGAAGAGGAAGCAATAGTCCGGGCGGAACAGATCCGGAAAATAACGGCGGACTGGATACGTGGAATCGGTGAGGACAAAAGCGAGTATGAAAAAGTAAAGGCAGTGTACGAGCAGATCATTTTTGCGACGGACTATGACCTGAATGCCCCGGACAACCAGAATATCTGCTCCGTATTCCTGGAAGGAGCGTCTGTCTGCCAGGGATATGCCAAAGCAACGCAATATCTGTTGAACCATCTGGGAGTTATGTGTACGCTGGTGCAGGGAACCGTGGATACCGGAGAGGCGCATGCCTGGAATCTGGTCAGGGTGGACGGAGATTATTATTATGTGGATACCACATGGGGAGATGCTTCCTATCGCATGGAGGATGGCAGCGAACAGGAGGGATTGTCGGAGATCAATTATGATTATCTGTGTGTCACAACGGAGGATATTCTGCGTACGCACCGGATCGAGGGCGTGGTGGCCATGCCGGAATGTACGGCTATGGAGGCCAATTATTATGTCCGTGAGGGCAATTATTTTACGGAATATAACAGGGAACAGCTGCAGAGGATCTTTGATGCGGCCAGAGAAATGGGCAGAACGGATATTACGCTGAAATGTGCGGATGAGACCTGTTACCGTGAAATCTGCCGGGTGTTGATCGATGAACAGGAGATATTCTCTTACATTCCGGACAGCAACAGTACGATCTCCTATGCACAGAACGGGAAACAATTATCCTTGACTTTTTGGGTGACAAATGAATGAATCTTTGGTAGAATAGATACAAATAGTTTTTCATAGATTTACAGATAATCAGGAGGAACATATATCATGGAAAGAGAAATAGATAAAAAGAACCTGGTATTAAAAGAAGATGAAAGCATCGGTACCGTACAGATCGCAGATGATGTAGTGGCTATGATCGCATCTCTGGCAACGACCGAGGTGGATGGCGTCAGCGCAATGGCCGGCAACATTACCAACGAACTGATGAGCAAAGTCGGTGTGAAGAATCTGACCAAGGGCGTAAAAGTAGAGGTTCAGGACAAGAACGTAACGGTAGATCTGGCAGTGACTATGGAATACGGATACAATATTCCCGCAACCTGTCAGGCAGTACAGCAGAAGGTGAAAAACGCCATTGAGAATATGACGGGACTGACCTGCTCTGATGTGAACATCCGTATTGCCGGTGTGAACATGAAGAAGGACAAATAAGAGGAATTACAGGAAGATATTATGGGAAGACACGAGCAGAGAGAACAGGTTTTTAAGCTTTTATTCCGTGTGGAGTTTCATTCACCGGAAGATATGCCGGAACAGCTTGCATTGTTCCGCGAGAATAATGAGGAAGTTCCTTCCTGGCAGGATGCGGATGCCATTGCAGCCCGTTTCGAGAAGATTAAGGACAAGATCCCGGAACTGGATAAACTGTTGAATGAGAATACCGAAGGCTGGGATACCACCCGTGTGGGAAAGGTAGAACTCGCAGTGTTACGTCTGGGTGCGTATGAGCTGCGTTATGATGACGATATCCCGGACGGGGTAGCGATCAACGAGGCGGTGGAGATCGCCAAAAAATACGGTCAGGAGAGCTCCGGCGGATTCGTCAATGCGATCCTTGCCAAGATTATGAAGTCCGGTGAGTAGAATACAAAATGTAGTCAGCGTACGACAACTGAATACTTATATCAAAAATATGTTCACGCAGGATTACTTTTTACAGACGGTGTTTGTAAAAGGTGAGGTAAGCAACTGTAAATACCATCCCTCTGGACATATTTATTTTACGTTAAAGGATTCTGCAAGTGCCCTGAACTGTATTATGTTCGCGGGAGACCGCAGAGGACTTGCTTTCCGTCTGACGGAAGGGCAGCAGGTGATCGCGAAAGGTTCGGTGAGCGTTTTTGAGCGGGACGGCAGATATCAGCTGTATGTGAAGGAAGTAACCTTAGACGGTGCCGGTGCCCTGTATGAAAAATACGAACAGTTAAAACGGGAACTGGCGGAAGAGGGCATGTTCGCTCCGGAATATAAGCAGCCGATCCCCAAATACATTCACACCCTTGGTGTGGTGACGGCGGATACCGGTGCGGCGGTGCGGGATATCATACAGATCGCCACCAGGCGTAATCCTTATGTACAGATCATTCTGTATCCGGCACTGGTACAGGGAGCTTCTGCGGCTCCGTCGATCGTGAACGGAATCCGTGCACTGGAGAGACAGGGCGTGGATGTCATGATCGTGGGACGCGGCGGCGGATCGATCGAGGATCTGTGGGCATTTAATGAGAGAATGGTGGCACAGGCAGTATTTGACTGTACGGTTCCCATCATTTCCGCGGTGGGACATGAAACAGATACCACGATCATTGACTACGTTGCGGATCTGCGGGCACCGACACCGTCCGCAGCTGCAGAACTGGCGGTGACGGCAGCAAACGACATCGATCAGGAGATCCTGAGCAGACAGGAGAGGCTGTACCGGCAGATGGACAGGGTGCTGCAGCGTAAGAGACAGCAGGCAGAACAGCGGGAGATGCGCTTGAAATATTTAAGCCCGGCCAACCGCATCCGTGAGAAGCGGACTTACAGCATACAGCTGGAAGAACGGTTAGAGAACCGGATGCAGACGATCCTGCGGGACCGCAGACACACCCTGGCACTTTATATTGAACGAATGAAGGCAGTCTCGCCGTTAGAGAAGTTGAACAGTGGTTTCTCGTATGTGGAAGCTGCGGATGGGAAAAATATCCGTTCCGTGACGCAGGTGCATGAAGGCGACAGCCTGCGGATCCGGGTAAGTGATGGCGTGATCGATACTAAAGTGGAACAGGTGCAGCAGGGAGACAGATTCACCGTGTGATCCAGGGAAGAGGACCATGGACGGAGGTATTAATTTTGGCAGGAAAAAAGAAAGCAGAAGAACAGGAACAACGCAGTCTGGAAGAAAATTTTTCCGAACTGGAGGAGCTGATCGAACAGCTGGAAGCAGAGGATATCTCTCTGGAGGATGCGTTTACGGCATACAGTAAGGGAATGAATGTCCTGAAGCAATGCAATGAACAGATCGACCGGGTGGAAAAACAGGTTATGAAACTGAATGAAGAAGGCGGACTGGAACCTCTGGATCCGCAGTAAATATACCGGCAGGAAGAGGAAGGACGGCATTGACATGGAAGAAACGATATTCAGACAGGAATTACAGAAGAGAACGACAGCAATAGAGGATCTTTTGAAACAATATCTTCCGGCAGAGGAAGGATATCAGAAGACGGTCATTGAAGCCATGAATTACAGTCTCATGGCAGGCGGAAAGCGCTTGCGCCCCATGCTGATGCAGGAAACATACCGGATGTTGGGTGGTGAGGATGATATCATAGAGCCTTTCATGGCAGCCATTGAGATGATCCATACTTATTCGCTGGTGCACGATGATCTTCCGGCCATGGACAATGATGAATATCGTAGAGGACGCAAGACCACCTGGTCTGTATATGGCGACGGTATGGGAGTGTTAGCGGGTGACGGACTGCTCAACTATGCCTTTGAGACTGCATTCCGCGCTTTTCCGGCATACGCCGCGGGAAAAACGGTGGATGAGAATTATCCGAGAGTAGCTGCGGCACTGAATATTTTAGCCCGTAAGGCGGGGATCTACGGCATGATTGGCGGACAGAATGCAGATATTGAGGCTGAGGAACAGACCACACCCCTGACTACAGAGCAGATCCTGTTCATTCATGCCAACAAAACGGCAGCCCTGATCCAGTCAGCAATGACCATCGGTGCCACACTGGCAGGAGCCACGGACGAGGAGATCGCAGCTCTGGAGCTGTGTGCCTACAATGTCGGCATCGCATTTCAGATCCAGGACGATATTCTGGATGTGATAGGAGACAGCAGGGAGCTTGGCAAAGCCACCGGCAGCGATGCACAGAATCATAAGCAGACCTATGTGACATTACACGGACTGGAGGAATCCGGCAGGGAAGTGGAACGGCTTACCGGGGAAGCGGTAGCGGTTTTGGATGGTTTCTCGGGAGAACATGAATTCCTGAAGGAACTGTTGCTGCATCTGGTCCACAGAACAAAATAGCAGAGGAAAAGCGAATGTTACTGGATAAAATCGAAAAAGCAAATGATATTAAAAAGATAGATAAATCGGACTACGGGGAACTGGCGGAGGAGATCCGGCAGTTCCTGATTCAGAAGATCAGTGTGACCGGAGGACATCTGGGATCCAACCTGGGGGCTGTGGAACTGACCATGGCGCTTCACCTGGCTCTGAATCTTCCGGAAGACAAGATCATCTGGGATGTCGGTCATCAGTCTTATACTCATAAAATTTTAACGGGCCGCAAGGACGGCTTCGATGTCTTACGCCAGTTTCATGGCATGAGTGGGTTCCCAAAACGAAAAGAAAGCAGTTATGATGCATTTGATACCGGCCACAGCTCGACTTCCATATCGGCAGGACTGGGACTGGTAAAAGCCAGAGATCTCAAAGGGGAGAAGACGACCATTGTATCTGTGATCGGTGACGGATCCCTTACCGGAGGCATGGCATACGAAGCATTGAATAATGCTGCAAAGCTGGAGACCAATTTTATCGTTATCCTCAATGATAACAATATGTCCATCTCCGAAAATGTAGGTGGTGTGTCCAAATATCTGAATAATATCCGTACAGCAACCGGCTATCTCGATCTGAAGGAAGGAATCTATAATGCCCTGAAGAGTAAGCCGGGCGGAGACGGTATTGTAAATCGCCTGCGTCGTGCCAAGAGCAGCTTTAAGCAGCTGGTGATCCCCGGTATGTTTTTTGAGGACATGGGAGTGACTTATTTAGGCCCTGTGGATGGACATGATATCGAGGGACTGATCAAGGTCATTGAGGAAGCCAAAAGAGTCAAGGGTGCGGTGCTGATCCATGTACTGACCCAGAAGGGCAAGGGGTACGGACCGGCAGAGAAACACCCTGCCAGATTTCATGGGGCAGAACCTTTTGATATTGAGACCGGAATCCCGTCCCACCCCCGGACAGTAGCGAATTATACAGATGTATTTTCTACGGTAATGTGCAAGCTGGGGCAGCGGGATGAACGGGTGGTGGCCATTACGGCAGCCATGCCGGACGGTACCGGACTGAAGCGCTTCCGGAATATGTATCCCGACCGTTTTTTCGATGTTGGTATTGCGGAGGAGCATGCGGTTACGTTTGCGGCCGGATTGGCGGCAGGCGGCATGAAGCCGATCGTTGCGGTATATTCTTCTTTTTTACAGAGAGCATATGACCAGATCCTTCATGATGTATGCATTCAGAATCTGCCGGTGGTATTTGCCATAGACCGTGCCGGCCTGGTAGGCAGTGACGGAGAGACACATCAGGGAATTTTCGATTATACGTATCTGTCCGGTATTCCCAATATGCACATCTGTGCACCGAAAAACAAGTGGGAACTGTCGGATATGATGAAATTCGCAGTGGCACTGGAAGCACCCATTGCGGTGCGCTATCCCAGAGGTACCGCTTATGCGGGCCTTGCTGAATACCGTGCACCCATTGAACTGGGGAAGGCGGAGTGGATCGTGAGAGAGGGCGGCATTGCACTGTTCGCCGTAGGCAGTATGGTGAAGACTGCGGAAGAAGTACAGGCACTGCTGCATGAAAAGGGTTATCGGGCAAGTATTATCAATGCCAGATTCATCAAACCCATTGATGAGGAAGCGGTGTTGTCTGCTTGTGAGGATCATGACATGATCGTGACCATGGAGGAAAATGTGTTAAGCGGAGGCTTCGGGGAAAAGGTGCTGACCTGCCTGAATGATCATGACAGGCAGATCAAGTGTGTTATGGCGGGAATTCCGGATGCTTATGTGGAGCACGGAAATGTTGATCTTTTGAAAAAAGAGATCGGACTGGATGCAGTAAGCATTACAGAGAAAATACTGGAAAAGTTATAAGAGTTATAGCAATAGGAGATGTATATGAAAGAACGACTGGATGTGATTCTGGTAGAGCAGGGCTATGCCCCTTCCAGAGAAAAGGCGAAGGCAATCATAATGTCCGGTAATGTCTATGTCAACGGACAAAAGGAAGACAAGGCAGGCACCGGCTTCGATGTCAGTAAGATCAAACTGGAAGTCCGGGATCATACCATGAAATACGTAAGCCGCGGTGGACTGAAGCTGGAAAAGGCAATGGAGCAGTGGGGCTTTTTACTGGATGGCATGATCTGCATGGATATCGGAGCGTCTACCGGCGGATTCACAGACTGTATGCTGCAGAACGGTGCCACGAAGGTTTACTCCGTAGATGTGGGACAGGGACAGTTAGCCTGGAAACTCCGGAATGACGAACGTGTGGTGTGCATGGAGCAGACGAATTTCCGTTATGTGACCCCGGAGGATATTCCGGATGCCCTGGATTTCGCCAGCGTGGATGTGTCTTTCATCTCGCTGACCAAAATATTGATTCCGGCGAGAAAACTGTTAAAGGCTGGGGGTCAGATGGTATGTCTGATCAAGCCACAGTTCGAAGCGGGCAGGGGCAAAGTCGGTAAAAACGGCGTGGTCAGAGAACCTCAGATCCATGAAGAAGTGATCCGTAAGATCATCGATTATGCGGACAGCATCGGATTCGAGGTACTGCATCTGGAGTATTCCCCCATCAAGGGGCCGGAGGGAAACATTGAATATCTGCTGCATATCCGTAAGCCGGAAGAGATTACGGAGGAAAAGCTGGCATTGAACGAGCATGAAGCGGAGAGTGCATTGCAGACCATCGTGGAGGAAAAGACCGGATTGTCTTATACACCGGAGTGGGATGCCCTGATCAAAGGAATCGTAGATAACTCTCATACACTGTAACAGACAAGGAGTGCAGGAAACGATGAAGCATTTTCTGATATATACCAATAAACATAAAGATCAGGAACTTGCGACCACGAAGCGGATCCGGGACTATTTGGAATCGAAGGGCTGTACCGTGAAGCTAAAGGTCAAGGAGTCTGACTGGAAAGAAGAGACAGATGCTTCAGCGGAGGAAGCAACGGATATTCCTCTGGATGTGGATTGTATGATCGTTTTGGGCGGTGACGGCACCGTACTGCAGGCAGCCAGAGAGACGAAAAAAATCCTGGTGCCTATCATCGGTGTGAATCTGGGAACGGTTGGTTACATGACGGAGATCGAACTGTCCGGACTGGAGGAAGCGCTGGAACGCCTGATTCGGGATGATTATAAAAAGGAACGCCGGATGATGTTGAACGGCAAGGTCTGCTGTGCGGACGGCACCGTGTCGGAGGGCTGGGCACTGAATGACATTGTCATCTCCCGAAGCGGCACCTTACAGATCATAGAATTTAACATCTATGTCAACGGACAGCTGCTAAATCATTATAAGGCAGATGGTATGATCGTTACCACCCCGACAGGATCCACAGGATACAATCTGTCGGCGGGAGGACCATTGGTAGAGCCCAAGGCGAAGCTGATCACTCTGACACCGATCTGTCCTCACAGTCTGAACCAGAGAAGCATCATATTGTCACCGGAGGATGAGATCGTTATAGAGATCCCCGGAGGCAGAGAGGGTAAAAGCCAGACTGTGGAAGCCAATTATGACGGAAGCCACAAGGTGACCATGTGTACCGGAGATCACATCCGTATCGTGCAGTCAGAGAAGATCACGGAATTCATACAGCTGAACCAGGTCAGCTTTTTGGATGTGTTACATCGCAAAATGAGAGATTCCTGACGAATTGTCGTAAGAAAGGCATGAGGTTAAGATGAAGAAGACCAGACATCGCAAGATCGTGGAGATCATAGAAAAAAAAGACGTGGAGACACAGGAGGAACTGGCTGGCTATCTGAAGGAAGCCGGATTTGCGGTGACCCAGGCAACAGTCTCCAGGGACATTCGCGAATTGAAATTGTCCAAAGTTCCCACCGGAGGAGGAAAACAGAAATATGTCATTCTGAAGCAGGATGACAGTCATATGGGAGACAAATATATCCGTGTGCTGCGGGATGGCTTTATCTCCATGGATATGGCACAGAACATCCTGGTGATCAAAACCGTGTCCGGCATGGCTATGGCTGTGGCGGCTGCCCTGGATGCACTGAAATTCTCCGAAGTGGTTGGGTGCATCGCAGGAGATGATACCATTATGGTCGCAGTGAGAACGGTGGAGGATACCCAGATCCTTATGGATAAAATTCATTTGATGATAGTAAGATAGACAGGGGGAAATACATGCTTCGCAGCTTACACGTGAAAAATCTGGCTCTCATCCGGGAGACAGAGGTAGAGTTCGGAGAAGGACTGAATATACTGACGGGAGAGACCGGTGCCGGAAAGTCATTGCTGATCGGCTCGGTGAATCTGGCACTGGGAGGAAAGTTCGAGAAGGATATGCTCAGGCGGGGAGAAGAGAGCGGCCTGGTAGAACTGGTCTTCGATTGTGAGGAACCCAGACTGGCAGAAAAATTGAAAAGTATGGATCTGGAACCTTCGGAGGACGGAACAGTGATCTTAAGCAGAAAACTGTCCTCGGGGAAGAGCATCTGCCGTATTAATGGCGAGACCGTAACGGCAAAGCAGATCAAAGAGCTTTCGGAATTGTTGATCGACATTCACGGACAGCATGAACACCAGTCGCTGCTCCATAAGAAAAAGCATATGGAGATCCTGGATGCTTATGCCGGAGCGGAATTCGCAAAGTGCGCAGAGCAGGTGGGCGCATTGTATCATGAATGTGCCGCTTTAGAGAAGAGAATATCCGCAGAGACACTGGATGATGCTTCCAGAGGCAGAGAACAGTCCCTGGCGGAATTCGAACAGAAGGAGATCGCAGATGCCGGGCTGCAGCCCGGTGAGGATGAGGAGCTGGAACAGGCATACCGCAAAATGTCCAACAGCCGTAAAATTGCGGAAAGTCTGGCAGAGAGTTATCGTCTCAGCGGCAATGATGCAGAAGACGGTGCGGGGAATTCCTTAAGCAGGGCACTGAGGGCACTTCGCAGCGTGACCATGTATGATCCTGCGCTGGAACAGATGGAAGAGCAGCTGGCAGAGGTGGAAAGTCTGTTATCGGATTACAATCATGATGTGTCGGAATATATGTCGGATCTGGAATTTGACGAAGAGGATTTCAGGAGCACCGAGGAACGGCTGAATACCATCAATCATCTCAAAGGAAAGTACGGCAATACGATCGAAGAGATACTCAAATACAAAGAAGAAAAAGAAGCGTATCTGGAAAAATTGGCGGATTATGATACTTATATGCAGAAACTGAATGCCGAGTGGACGGAAAAACAGAAGCTGTTGGAGAAGACCTGTGAGGAACTGTCCGGTATCCGTCGTAAAAATGCAACCGTATTGACACAAAAGTTAAAGGATGCGCTGATCGGTCTGAATTTTCTGACAGTGGAATTTGATATTGCGGTCAGACCCGGTCAGACCATTACGGCAAAAGGATATGACGATGTGGAATTCCTGATCTCCACCAATCCCGGAGAGAGTCTGAAGCCCTTAAGTCAGGTGGCAAGCGGCGGTGAATTGTCCCGTATTATGCTCGCTATCAAAACAGTGCTGGCAGGGCGGGATGAAATCGATACTCTGATCTTCGACGAGATCGATACCGGTATCAGTGGAAGGACTGCATGGAAAGTAGCGGAACAGCTGAGCGTTTTATCCGGAGCCCATCAGGTCATCTGTATTACCCATCTGCCCCAGATCGCTGCCATGGCAGATGTACATTTTGTGATTGAGAAGAGCAGTACGGATGATATGACCATCACGGATATTCATAAAGTGTCGGCGGAAGAAAGCCTGGCGGAACTGGCAAGACTTCTTGGCAGTGATGCACTGACGGAGGCGGCACTTTCCAATGCCAAAGAAATGAAAGAGCAGGCCGGTATGTTTAAAGAAACCAGGTAAGGGAATGCTATAGTGGAAGCGAGATCAAAAGGATGAAGGATGACTTCATCCTTTTCTTTGTGCAAATTCAACCAAAATAAATCATCAAATTTGCGAATTAAATTGATTGAATTTGACTGAATATGAGCATATAATAACATCATAAGAACACGAAAGGTAACAGACAGGAGGAATGGAAATGATTTGTACTGTGACATTCAATCCGTCACTGGATTACATCGTATCCGTGGATGACTTTCAGCTGGGAATGACCAACAGAACTTCATCAGAGCTGATTCTTCCGGGAGGAAAGGGAATCAACGTATCCATTGTGCTGAAGAATCTGGGTCTGGATTCCACAGCGCTGGGATATGTGGCGGGATTCACCGGAGAAGAATTGATTCGAAGATTGACTGATTTTGGAGTGAATGCCGATTTCATCAAAATCAATCACGGAATGACCAGAATCAATCTGAAACTGAAAAGTATTGACGGTACAGAGATCAATGGCTGTGGACCGGATATCGATGCGGAAGCGCTGGAACAGCTGATGGAAAAAATTGACAGATTACAGGAAGGAGATGTCCTGGTACTGGCAGGAAGTATTCCCTATTCGATGCCGGATGATATTTATCAGAGAATTCTGGAGAGAATTCAGGGAAGAGGTGTTCTCACCGTAGTGGATGCCACCAGAGACCTGCTGGTAAAGGTATTGCCGTATCATCCTTTTCTGGTAAAACCCAACAACCATGAACTGGGGGATATCTTCGGCGTGAAGCTTTCTACCAGAGAGGAAGTGGTCCCTTATGGGAAAAAGCTCCGGGACATGGGAGCACAGAATGTTTTGATCTCCATGGCGGGAGAAGGAGCGGTACTGATCGCAGCGGACGGTCAATGCCTGGAGGCTCCGGCTCCGAAAGGAAAGCTGGTCAATGGTGTCGGTGCCGGAGATTCCATGGTAGCGGGATTCCTCACCGGATGGCTGGAAGAGAAGGAATACGCACATGCTTTCTGCATGGGAATCGCCGCGGGAAGCGCCAGCGCTTTTTCCGAGAATCTGGCTACCAAAGATGAAGTTATGCAGGTATTGAAACAGGTAAAATCATAACAAAATAATAAAAAGAAACAATAAAAGAGAAACAATAAAAAAGAGAGGAAGGGTTACAATATGAGAATTACGGATTTATTGGACAAAAGAAGTATTTCCCTGGATGCAGCGCCTGCTGACAAAAAGGCAACACTGGATATGGCAGTGGAACTGATGGCGAAGAGCGGAAAGCTTATGGATGTGGAGCAGTACCGTGCACAGGTCTATGCAAGAGAGGAAGAGAGCACCACGGGAATCGGCGAAGGCATTGCAATCCCTCACGGCAAATGTGATGCAGTGAAGACTCCCGGACTGGCAGCCATGGTAATTAAAAACGGTGTGGATTATGATTCCTTGGACGGCGAACCGGTGACATTGCTTTTCCTGATCGCTGCACCCAATACCAAGGATAATGTACATCTGGATGTACTGAGCAAATTGTCCGTTATGCTGATGGATGAGAATTTTACCACATCTTTAAGAAATGCCAAAAGCGTAGAGGAATTTTTACAGATCATCGATGCAGCAGATGAGAGTGCCAAGAGCATTGACGACAGATTAAGTGATACCGGCATTACCACCGAAGAGAAAAAGAGCTTTAAGCTCCTGGCAGTGACTTCCTGCCCGACCGGAATCGCGCACACTTATATGGCAGCGGAAGCGCTGGAGAAGGCAGCAAAAGCAGCAGACTGCCAGATCAAGATCGAGACTAGAGGTTCCGCAGGTGCGAAAAATGTACTGACTGCGGAAGAAATCGCCGCAGCGGACTGCATCATCGTAGCGGCAGACGCAAAAGTTCCCATGGATCGCTTTGACGGTAAGAAAGTGATCAGTTGTCAGGTGTCTGACGGCATCAGCAAGGCGGATCGGCTGGTACAACAGGCCATCAGCGGTGAGGTGGAAATCTTTCACGGTGAGAGCGGAGCGGTAAAGACTGCAGTCGCCGGCAAAGAAAGTGTGGCTCATAAGATTTACACACAGCTGATGAACGGTGTATCCCATATGCTTCCTTTTGTAGTAGGCGGAGGTATCCTGATCGCGATCGCATTCCTGATCGATGGACTGAATGTTGACATCAATGCACTTCCCGCAGATCAGAGAAGTAATTTCGGTACGATCACTCCCATAGCAGCTATGTTTAAAAACATCGGCGGCGTGGCATTCGGTCTGATGCTTCCGGTACTGGCGGGCTTCATCGGTATGGCTATCGGCGACAGACCGGCGCTGGCTCTCGGATTCGTAGGCGGTATGCTGGCGGCAAACGGTAAGTCCGGATTTTTAGGAGCACTGGTGGCAGGCTTCCTGGCAGGCTACCTGATCGTAGGACTCCGTAAGATCTGTGACAAACTTCCGGATGCTGTTGAAAAACTGGCGCCTGTATTGATCTATCCGGTAGTGGGTATTTTGATCATGGGACTTGCCATGAACTTTGTGGTGGAGCCGATCATGGGCGGTATCAATACCGGATTGAATAATTTCTTAAGCGGAATGGGTGATTCCAGCCGGGTTGTACTGGGTCTGATCCTGGGCGGCATGATGGCGATTGACATGGGTGGCCCTTTCAACAAGGCAGCATATGTATTCGGAACCGCAGCAATTGCGGCAGGCAATTATGATATCATGGCAGCAGTTATGATCGGAGGAATGACTCCGCCCTGTGCCATTGCACTGGCAACCCTGTTATTTAAGAATAAATTCACCAAGGAAGAGCGAGATGCAGGTCCTACCAACTTCATCATGGGTCTGGCATTCATCACGGAAGGTGCCATTCCTTTCGCAGCGTCCGATCCTCTGCATGTCCTTCCTTCCTGCATCATCGGTTCTGCACTGGCAGGTGCACTGTCCATGGCATTCCACTGCACACTGATGGCTCCTCACGGCGGAATCTTTGTATTCCCTGTAGTGGGAAATGCACTGATGTATCTGGTAGCACTGGCGGCAGGCACGGTCGTATCCGCATTACTGCTTGGTGTATTGAAGAAAAAAGTTGCTTAATGCTTAGTCATAGGAAAATAAAAGGAGAAAAAGACAATGAAAGAATTCAAATATGTTATCACAGATCCTGAAGGCATTCATGCCCGCCCCGCAGGGGAACTGGTAAAGGCAGCCAAGGAATTTGCCGCTAATATCACTCTGACCAAGGATGGCAAGAGCGGAGATTGCAAGCGTATCTTCGGTATCATGGGTCTGGCTGTCAAAGCCGGCAATGAGATCACTCTGACCTTCGACGGTGAGGATGAGGAAGCAGCATACGCAGCAGTAACGGAATTTGTAAAAGCAAATCTCTAAAATAGAGGAAGCATAATCGTCAGGAGAGGAAAAGAGTCATGGAAGTCTACCAGGGTAAAAGCGTATTTGGCGGAATCGCTATCGGCAGAATCAGTGTTCATAAAAAAGACGAGCAGCAGGTAAAACGTGTCAGGATCGAGGACTCCGAACAGGAGATCTTACGCTACAGACAGGCGAAACAGACAGCCATGGAGCAGCTGCAGGGTTTGTATCAGAAGGCTCTGAAGGAGGTCGGGGAAGCCAATGCCGCTATTTTCGAAATCCATCAGATGATGCTGGAAGATGATGACTATAACGAGTCGGTAGAAAATATCATCCGCATGCAGCAGGTGAATGCAGAGTATGCGGTAGCTTCCACCGGTGACAATTTTGCACAGATGTTCTCTGCCATGGATGACGACTATATGAGAGCGAGATCTGCGGATGTCAAGGATATTTCCGAGCGCGTGTTAAGCGTGCTCGGAGGCCGGGCCACCGGGATTGCCGCATCCGGGGAACCGGTGATCATCGTTGCAGACGACCTGGCTCCTTCTGAGACAGTACAGCTGAACAAAGATCTGGTGTTGTCCTTCGTGACGGTACACGGTTCCGTCAATTCCCACACGGCAATACTGGCCAGGACCATGAGCATCCCGGCACTGATCGGTACCGCAATTCCTCTGACAGATGATATCGACGGAAAAGTCGGTATTGTAGACGGAAAAAACGGGTGTATTTATGTGGATCCCGATGAAGATACCCTGGGCAGAATGCAACAGTTAAAGCTGGAGGAACAGGAGAAGAAGGAATTGCTCCAGACCCTGAAGGGAAGAGAAAATATCACTATTGATGGTAAGAAGATCATGCTCTATGCTAATATAGGTAACAGCAAGGATCTGGCGGCAGTATTGCAGAATGATGCCGGAGGTATCGGTCTGTTCCGCAGCGAGTTTATTTACCTGGAGAGAGATACGTTCCCTACCGAAGAAGAGCAGTTTCAGATCTATCGTACGGTAGCGGAGACTATGGCAGGCAAACCTGTGATCATTCGTACACTGGATATCGGTGCGGATAAAAAATGCGATTACTTTGAAATGGAACCGGAGGAAAATCCGGCTATGGGTTGTCGGGCTATCCGTATCTGTCTGACCAGACCGGAAATCTTCAAGACACAGCTGCGGGCACTGTTCCGCGCCAGCGCCTTTGGCAATATTTCCATTATGTATCCCATGATCATCAGTGTAGATGAGCTAAGGAAGATCAAGACAATCGTGGCTGAGATCCGACAGGAACTGACAGAACAGGGAGTTACTTTCGGTGAACCGAAGCAGGGGATCATGATCGAGACTCCGGCGGCTGTCATGATGAGCGAAGAACTGGCAAAGGAAGTGGACTTTTTCAGCATCGGAACCAATGACCTGACGCAGTATACATTAGCGATCGACAGGCAGAATCCCAAGCTGGATGCTTTCTATGATCCGCATCATCCCGCAGTGCTGCGTATGATACAGATGGTCGTGGAAAATGCGCATAAGGCCGGAATCTGGGCAGGTATCTGCGGAGAACTGGGTGCAGATACGACATTGACCAGACGCTTTCTGGCTATGGGTGTTGATGAATTATCTATGTCTCCCGGAAGTATTCTTCCCGTGCGGAAGATCATACTGGAGACAGATGTGACAAAGGAAAGAGAAAATAACAATTTATGCTGACAGAACAACGTTATGAGGTCATTCTGAAATTATTGGAAGAAAAAAACAGCATTACGGTGGCCGAGGTAAAAGATCTGTTAAATACGTCGGAATCCACGGTGCGCCGGGACATCACAGCATTGCATAATGCCGGGAAGCTGGTAAAGGTCTTTGGAGGTGCTGTGGCATGTGACCGGACGGTGATAACACATGAACCCACGGTGGAACAGAAGGCAGAAGTCAATGTGGAAGCCAAACAGCTGGTGGCTGCCAAGGCGGCAGCACTGATCCGGCCGGAGGATTTTATCTATCTGGATGCAGGTACGACCACAGCAAGTATGCTTTCTTATCTGACAGAGAAAAGTGCCACCTTTGTGACCAATGCGGTAGCGCATGCCAAGACACTGGCAGCAGCAGGATTCCGCGTATATCTCATCGGCGGAGAATTAAAAGGCTCCACGGAGGCTGTGGTGGGGAACCAGGCGCTGATGACTCTGCAGAACTATCATTTTACCAAAGGCTTCTTCGGTACGAACGGGATCAGCAAGCAGAGTGGACTGACCACACCGGATATGAATGAAGCTATGGTGAAAAAGACAGCCATGGGACAATGCAGAGAGGTGTTTGTTCTGGCAGATCATTCCAAATTCGGCAATATCAGTTCCGTGACGTTCGGTTCGTTCCAAAACGGTACCATCCTTACGGACACCTGTCCGGAGGAATATAAAAACAGCGGCAACGTGGTGATATGTGGATAGACCGGAAAAAAATGTAAGACAGTAATCCTGAGATCTTCGGTTAAAAAACAGAATGCGACGTACACTATACCCTATACAGAGATGACAGAAATGCAGTGGGGGGAATGTGTATGAAGCTATGGATCACAGAGACGGAAAAAGTGAAAAGGCAGGCAGAGGAAGAGGCCGTAGTCATCTTACAACACTGGAGACAGAAAGTAAGAAGACTTCGCCTCTACCGGGCCTGCCTTTGTGCTGTGCTCATTTTGGCCTGTCTGGGGCTCATGGGTTACAGTTATTATCTGGTGGACAGCAGTATCCCTTCTGTGATCCATGTACGTGCGGAATCGGAGGAGTCATTGGAACTGAGTATTCCTGCCAGGGGAGAAATAGTTAATGTCAGCAGGCAGGGAAACAGTAATATTCCCGATGGTGCGGTGACGATAGATCTGAGCCGTCCGTTGACGCTGAAGACCGGAAATGCGGACAATCTGCAGATGCAGGTGAAATTGTTCGGCATCCTGCCGTTCAAACAGGTGGGCATACGAGTGATCGAAGACCAGGAATTGATTCCGGTGGGAGTCCCGATAGGAATTTATGTCAAAACGGAAGGTGTACTGGTAGTAGGTACCGGAGAGTTCGCATCACAAGGGGCGGGAAAAGTATCTCCGGCAAAAAATATTTTGAAAAGCGGTGATTATGTAATAAAGTTAAACGGTACGGAAGTCACCGGAAAAGATGACTTCATTACGAGAATCGAGAACTGCGGCGGAGAACAACAGATCCTGACCATCCGGAGGGATGCTGAGACTTATGATGTGAGAATAAAACCGGAGAGGGATCGGACGGGAAAGTATAAGATCGGTGTCTGGGTCAGGGATAATGCGCAGGGAGTCGGTACCATGACATATATTGACGAAAACGGGAATTTCGGTGCACTGGGACATGGAATCAATGATGTGGATACCAGCACATTGATGGAGATGAATGATGGCACACTCTACCAGACTGAGATTATTTCTATACGAAAAGGGCGGCGGGCCAGCCGGGAGAGATGACGGGAATGATCGTATATTCGGATGACAGGATCCTGGGAGATATCACGAGCAACAGTATCAGAGGGATATTCGGAAAATGCAATCAGAAGGCACTGGCACTCGGAACGGAGGAAGCTTTGCCCATTGGATTAAAACAGGAGATAGAGAAAGGACCTGCACAGATTTTGTGTACTGTGGACGGAACCACAAGATATTATGACATTGAGATTACGGAGATTCATCTGGATCATGACAATGTGAATCGGGGAATTGAACTTCGGGTAACGGATCCGGAGCTGCTATCGGTGACCGGCGGTATTGTCCAGGGGATGAGTGGGGCACCGATTATTCAAAAGGGGAAATTCGTGGGAGCCGTCACCCATGTCCTGGTGCAGGACAGCACCAGGGGATATGGGATTTTTATTGAAAATATGCTGGAATAGTCTTGCATAAAACTTTCCGTTACTGTACGACCGCTTTGTCCACTTCGATGACAGTGAAGAAATCCGGATGGCTGGTCTGGATACGTTTGGTAATGGAATCCATGACTTCCTGATCGGAGACCGGATAATCATATGGGATCACGATATCGAAGATGACATTGGTATGGGTGGGACCTTTGACAATGCGAAAATCATGCATGCTAAGCTTCGGATCGATCTGATCCAGGTATCCGGAGACTTCTGCCTTCAGGGAAAGGGTCTCGGGATCGCTGGTGCTTACAGGATCCATGTGGATCACAGCATTGCAGTTCAGCTTTCTGCGCAGTTCATGTTCGATGGTATCGATGGTATCGTGCAGGGTTATAATATTACCGTCCGCAGGCACCTCTGCATGCAGAGAGATCAGAGTCCTTCCGGGGCCGTAATTATGTACGATCAGATCGTGGATGCCGATGACATTATCATAGGATAATACGATGTCATTGATCTGCTGTACCAGTTCCGGCTCGGGGGGCTGCCCAAGCAGGGGACTGATCGTGTCTTTTGCTGCGACAAAGCCGGAGTAGAGGATGAACATACCTACCAGCACACCACAGTAACCGTCGATAATGATACCGGAGGCGGCGGAGACGATAGTGCCGATGAGAACCACCGTAGTTGCCACCATATCGCTTAAACTGTCAATGGCAGTAGCCTTCATGGCTACGGAGCTGATCCGGGTACCGATGCGGCGGTTATATAGTGACATATAGCATTTTACCACAATTGAAAATACCAGTATGCCAATAATGACAGGGGAGTAATCAGGAGCTTCCGGATGGAAGATCTTGCTTACAGAGCTTTTCACCAGTTCGAAGCCCATGAGCACGATCAGGATAGAGACTAACAATCCGGAGATATATTCGATCCGCCCGTGTCCGAAGGGATGGTCAGAGTCCGGCTTCTGTCCCGCCATCCGGAAGCCTACCAGCGTAATGATGGAGGATGCCGCATCCGACAGGTTGTTGAATGCATCTGCCGTGATGGCGATGGAATGACTGAATAAGCCTGCCAGAGCCTTGGTAGTGAACAGGATCAGGTTGAAACAGATCCCGACGATACCGCAGAGTATTCCATATGCCTGACGAACGCCGGGATCCGTAACGTTTTCATGATCCCTGATAAATAATTTTGCCAATAATGTAACCATAAGATAACCCCTTTTCCCAAATGAGAGTTTAAACGATATTGTAGCGCATATGTAGGAAAAATACAAGTGAATCCGGATGATTTGCAGAAAAAGGATTCGCAGAAAAAACGCCCAAAGATGCAGAGCAAGAAATCAGCGGTTGCTATTGCGCATCCGGCATTTTCAGTGTATAATCTCCGTGGACGTAATGTAAGCTTTTATAACGGTTCCAATGTGCAAACCCCGGAACCGTACAGGTAATAATGATAAAATAAAATGGAGGAACGATCGATGAGAAAGAAACCGGTTGTATTAATGATCCTGGATGGTTATGGATTGAATGATAAGGTAGAGGGCAACGCTGTAGCACAGGCCAATACCCCTGTGATGGATTCCCTGATGAAGGAGTATCCTTTTGTACATGGTAATGCCAGTGGTATGGCAGTAGGCCTTCCCGAGGGTCAGATGGGTAACTCTGAGGTAGGTCATATGAATATGGGTGCCGGCCGTATCGTATATCAGGAGCTGACCCGTATCACCAAGGAGATCCAGGACGGCGACTTTTTTAAGAATGAAGCTCTGTTAAAAGCCATTGATAATTGTAAGAAGAACAACAGTGCCCTGCATCTGATGGGTCTGTTATCCGACGGTGGCGTACACAGCCACATTACCCATCTGTATGGCCTGCTGGAGCTGGCGAAACAGCAGGGCCTGGAGAAGGTATATGTTCACTGCTTCTTAGATGGACGTGATACCCCTCCTGCCAGCGGTAAGAGCTATGCAGAGCAGTTAAATGAAGAAATGAAGAAAATCGGTGTAGGTAAGATCGCTTCCGTAATGGGACGTTACTATGCTATGGATCGTGATAACAACTATGACCGTGTACAGCTGGCTTACGATGCCATGACCGAAGGCAAAGGTCTGACCGCTGCCTGCGGTATCTGCGGTATCCAGGAGTCTTACGACAGAGAAGAGACCGATGAGTTTGTAAAACCTACTGTTGTCGTAGAAGATGGCAAGGCAGTCGGACTGGTGCAGGACAAGGATTCCGTAATTTTCTTCAACTTCCGTCCCGACCGTGCAAGAGAGATCACCAGAGCCTTCTGTGATGATGACTTCAAGGGATTTGACCGTGTGAGAAAGGATATTACTTTTGTATGCTTCTCCGATTACGATCCTACCATTCCTAATAAAGAAGTGGCATTCCACAAGATCGCCATTACCAATACCTTCGGTGAGTGGCTGGCAGCCCATGACATGAAGCAGGCACGTATCGCCGAGACTGAGAAGTATGCACATGTAACCTTCTTCTTCAACGGCGGCGTAGAGCAGCCCAACGAGGGAGAGGATCGTATCCTGGTAAATTCTCCCAAGGATGTGGCGACCTATGATCTGAAGCCGGAGATGAGTGCTCCTCAGGTTTGCGGGAAACTGCTTGATGCGATCCGCTCTGAAAAATATGATGTGATCGTGATCAACTTCGCGAACCCCGATATGGTAGGTCATACCGGTGTGATCTCCGCAGCCATCAAGGCTATTGAGACTGTAGATGAGTGCGTAGGCAAGGCAGTACAGGCAGTGAAGGATGTAGACGGCGTTCTGTTCATCTGTGCAGACCACGGTAACGCAGAGCAGATGATCGATTACACCACCGGTCAGCCTCATACCGCACATACCACCAATCCGGTTCCTTTCATCCTGGTAAACTACGATCCTGCTTATACGCTGAAAGAGGGTGGATGCCTGGCAGATATCGTACCGACACTTATCAATGTGATGGGTATGGAGCAGCCCGCAGAGATGACAGGAAAGTCTCTGTTAATTAAGAAATAGCATGGAACAAAAGAAGAGAAATCTGGTAACTTTAGGAAGTACGGGAATTACTGTGGAGAAGAACTCCTTCGGAGCGCTGCCCATCCAGCGGATCTCCAAGGAAGCAGCCATTGGACTGCTTCGCAAAGCCTATGCGGCAGGAGTGACCTTTTATGACACTGCCAGATACTATACCGACAGTGAAGAGAAAGTGGGCGCTGCCTTTGAGGGTATGCGTGACAAAATATATATCGCTACTAAGACCGGAGCCACCACAGCAGAAGGCTTCTGGAAGGAGCTACATACTTCCCTGGAAAAATTAAAAACAGACTATATCGACATTTATCAGTTCCATAACCCGGCATTCTGCCCGAAGCCGGGAGACGGCACAGGATTGTATGAAGCTATGCTGGAAGCGAAGGACAAAGGCATGATCCGCCATATCGGCATCACGAACCATCGTCTGAATGTAGCGCATGAAGCCATTGACAGCGGACTGTATGAGACTCTGCAGTTCCCTTTCTGTTATCTGGCGACGGACAAGGATCTGGAGTTGGTACAGGATTGTAAAAAAGCAGGCATGGGATTTATCGCCATGAAAGCACTGTCCGGCGGACTGATCAATAATTCAGCAGCGGCATATGCATATCTGGCACAGTTTGATAATGTACTTCCGATCTGGGGAGTGCAGCGGGAGAGCGAACTGGATGAATTTCTGTCCTATATAGATAATCCTCCTGCATTGACACCCGCATTGCAGGCGGTGATCGACCATGACAGGGAAGAACTGCAGGGAGAATTCTGCAGAGGCTGTGGCTACTGCATGCCCTGTCCCGCAGGGATCGAGATCAACAACTGTGCCCGCATGAGCCTGATGATCCGCAGAGCACCTTCCGCAGCACAGCTGACAGACGAGATGCAGGCAAAAATGCGTAAGATCGAGGAGTGCCTGCATTGTGGCAGATGTAAATCCAAGTGTCCCTATGGACTGGATACTCCGGCACTGCTTGAGAAAAATTATAAGGATTACTGTGAGATCCTTGCCGGAAAAGCGTATTAATGCATAGCAGATCTGAATAATAACCTCCTTATAGGATATACTTAACTGGGAAAAAGTAAGTTAAGGATACCTGTAAGGAGGTTTTTTATGGAAAAATATCTGGAGATCATCGAAGTACACGGAAGGGAGATCCTGGATTCGAGAGGGAATCCAACGGTGGCAGCGGTTGTTACCGTGAAGGACAAAGAGACCGGCAGATGCACAAAGGGTATGGCGGCAGTGCCTTCCGGAGCCAGCACCGGACAGTTCGAGGCTGTGGAACTCAGGGACGGTGAGACCAGATATTTCGGCCTGGGCGTGCAGCATGCCGTAAAAAATATAGACGAGAAAATTGCCGGTGTTTTACTGGGAGAAAATGCTCTGGAACAGATCCGTATCGACAGAATCCTTAAGGAAACGGACGGCACGGACAACAAGAGCAGCTTAGGTGCCAATGCCATGCTGGCAGTGTCCATGGCGGTGGCAAGAGCAGCGGCGGAGGCACTGGGACTTCCGTTGTACCGTTACTTTGGAGGAATCTCTCCGAGACTTCTGCCGGTACCCATGATGAACATCTTAAACGGCGGAAAGCATGCGGCGAACACCGTGGATTTCCAGGAGTTTATGATCATGCCCGTACAGGCGGAAACCTTTGCGGAAGGGTTACGGATCTGTGCGGAAATTTATCATAATCTGAAAAAACTGCTAGAGGAGAAAGGCTTGTCCACCGGAGTCGGGGATGAGGGCGGTTTCGCACCGGACCTGCCGGATGCGGAGAGCGTGCTGGATCTCCTTGTGGAAGCAATCGAGGCTTCCGGATATGTGCCGGGACAGGATATCCGGATCGCCATGGATGCCGCCAGCAGCGAACTTTATAATGAAAAAACGGGAATGTACCATTTCCCCGGAGAGAGTAAGCTGAAAGGAGAGGAAGTCCTGCGGGATACCGGAGAAATGATCTCGTATTATGAACGGCTCGTAGAGAACTATCCCATTATCTCTATTGAGGATGGACTGGATGAAAATGACTGGGACGGATGGCAGGAGCTTACAAAACGGCTGGGAGAGAAGATCCAGTTAGTGGGAGATGATCTGTTTGTCACAAATACAAAACGGCTGGATGCCGGGATCAAACTTCATTGTGGTAATGCCATTCTGGTAAAGGTCAATCAGATCGGAACGCTGTCTGAAGCCTTCGAAGCGGTGGAGATGGCACACAAGAATGGTTACAAGGCGGTGATCTCCCACAGATCCGGCGAGACGGAGGATACCACCATAGCAGACATAGCGGTGGCACTGAATGCCGGACAGATTAAGACCGGAGCGCCCTGCCGCAGCGATCGTGTGGCGAAGTACAACCGGCTGCTTGCCATGGAAGAGGAGTTAAAGGATGCCGCGGCATATATGGAGCCGTTCCACAAGATCTGAGTGGTTGCGCAACAAAATGTAAACTACAAAAAATAAAAAATGTATAAACAGGAGGATTTTCATCACCGGAAATCCTCCTGCTTTTATAGCAAAACGATAGAAAAATACATGAGTGAAAGAAAAATGCATAAAAATAAAATGTTTAAATATACATAATAGAAGCGCAAAATATACACTATATGCAAATTTGAAAAACAGAAACTATTTTTATTGAAAAAGTTTTTCATAAATATACAGACATATGTGCGTGCTGTGCGTACACCGAGAAGAGACAGTTAAAGAGGCAGAGTCACGGAAACTGGCAGATGCTTCATGCGTAATTCAGTTGACATAGCCTCAAAAGTGTTGTAATATAACAAAAGTCGTTTTCGGAAATTAAAGTACATTTTTTGCGCGTGTATACTTGCATACAAATGCGAAGAATGCATTTTATTAATGTCCGTAGGCAAAAGAAAAGCAAGGAGTTGAAGAGATGCTTAAATATATTGCAAAACGTATCGGTCTGGCGCTGATCACGATTTTTACAGTAGCAACACTCACCTTTTTCCTGATGAACATGGTACCCGGAGGACCGTTCCTCTCGGAGAAGGCAGTAAGCCCCGCTGCACAAGCAGCCCTGGAGGCAAAATATGGACTGGACAAGCCTTTGTCCCAGCAGTATCTGACGTATATGAAAGATGCTTTGCACGGTGATTTCGGAGAGAGTCTGAAGCAGAGAGGAAGAACCGTTACTTCTATTATAGTATCCAAGTTCCCTGTATCTGCAAGAGTAGGTGGGCTTTCCGTTATCGTAGCGCTGTTGGTAGGTATCCCTCTGGGATGTCTGGCAGCTACCCATCGTGGCAAGACGCTGGACAGCGTGATCTCCGTGATCTCCACCTGTGGTATTGCGGTACCAAGCTTCGTTATATGTACTCTGCTTCTGTATTTCCTGGGAAGTAAGGTAAAGATATTGCCCACCTACGGAATCGGCACCTGGAAGCATTATGTGATGCCCGTGATCGCACTGGCATTGTACCCAACTGCTTATATTATGAGACTGATGCGTTCTTCCATGCTGGATGTTCTGGGACAGGATTATATGAGAACCGCTACGGCGAAGGGAGTAAAACCTTTCTTCCGTCTGTTCAAGCATGCACTGAGAAATGCACTGCTCCCCGTTATCACCTATGTAGGTCCTATGATGGCTTATACTATGACAGGAAGCTTCGTAGTAGAGAAGATTTTTACGATCCCCGGTCTGGGCAATGAATTTGTCAGCTCGATCATTAACCGTGACTACACCATGATCATGGGTACCACCATTTTCCTCGCAACACTGATGGTTGTCATGAATGTGCTGGTGGATATCGTATATAAGATCGTCGACCCCAGGATCAAGTTGAAGTAAGATTAACAGGAAGGAAGATACCGATGAAAGAACCGAATGCTATGAGCTTTCATGTAAAATATAAACCGGAAGATTTTATGCCGGCGAATGAAGAAGAGAAGCAGAGCCAGGTCATCATGCGTGAGAGCGTGGGCTTCTGGCAGGATGGCTTCCGCAGACTTCGTAAGAATAAGGTTGCCATGGTCAGCCTCTTCGTTATTATTGTAGTTATGATCTTTTCCTTTATTGTGCCTGCATTTTATCCCTATGATTACAAGACACAGATCAAAGGAAGCGAGAATCTGCACCCCATGCAGTATTCCGAGAAAGAGATAGAGCGTATGGATGCGGGAGAGAAGGTATTCCCCCATGTGCTCGGTACCGATAAAATGGGCCGTGATTATGCCATCCGTGTTATGATGGGAAGCCGTATCTCCCTGCTGGTTGGTCTGATCGCTACTGCCATCATTTTTGTGATCGGTTCCCTGATCGGTTCCATCTCTGCTTTCTTCGGTGGATGGGTGGATCTGATCATCATGCGTATTGTGGATATTATCTATACGATACCGGATTTCCTGCTGATCGTGCTGCTGTCCTTCGCGTTAAAGGATCCTCTGGCAAAGCTGGCACAGCTTCCCGGATTCGGATGGATGCAGATCGTAGGATCTAACCTGATCAGTATCTTCATCGTATTCGCATTGCTGTACTGGGTAGGAATGGCACGTATGGTACGAAGCCAGATCCTGACCCTGAAGGAAAATGATTATGTCATGGCAGCCAAGGCTCTGGGAGCCAAGGATGGCCGTATCATAAAAAAGCATCTGCTGACCAACTGTATCGGTACGCTGATCGTTACCACCACACTGCAGATCCCTTCCTCTATTTTTACCGAGAGCTATCTGAGCTTCTTAGGTATGGGTGTGGCAGTTCCGCTGCCTTCCCTGGGAAGCCTTGCAAGTGATGCCATTAACGGAATGATCACATTCCCGTACCTGCTGTTTGCACCCTGTCTGCTGATCAGCCTGATCATCTTAAGCTTTAACCTGTTTGGTGACGGACTTCGTGACGCATTTGACCCGAAGCTTAAGAATTAATGGAAGGAGTAGTGAAGATGGATAACAATTATCTGGTAGATATACAGCATGAACGTCTCTCTTTCTTTACTCCTGCCGGAGAAGTAAAGGCACTGAACGATGTCTCCATTCACCTGAAGGAAGGAGAAGTACTGGGCATCGTAGGAGAGAGTGGTTCCGGTAAATCCGTAACCGCATACAGTCTGATGGGACTGACCGCTTATCCCGGTAAGCTGATCGGCGGAGAACTTCACTTCAATGGACACGAAGTGGAGAAAATGACCGAAAAAGATTTTTCCAAAATGCGTGGTAAAGAGGTCTCCATTATTTTCCAGGATCCTCTGACCAGCTTAAATCCCGTATATACCATTGGCAATCAGATCATGGAAGTGATCCGTCTGCATACCGATGCGGACAAGAAAAAAGCATATGCTAGAGCAGTGGAGCTTTTGTCTCTGGTAGGTATCAATGAACCGGAGAAGCGTATGAAGCAGTATCCCCATGAACTGTCCGGTGGTATGAGACAGCGTGTCATGATCGCGATCGCGCTGGCATGTGAACCGAAGCTTCTGATCGCCGATGAGCCTACTACCGCACTGGACGTTACCATTCAGGCGCAGATCCTGGAGCTGATGATGGAGCTGAAGGACAAGCTGGGCATGGCGATCATCATGATCACCCATGACCTGGGTATTGTGGCGAGCATGTGTGACCGTATTGCAGTCATGTATGCCGGCCGTATCGTGGAGACCGGTACCTGTGACGAGATCTTCTACCATCCGAAGCATGAATATACCAAGGGTCTTCTGGAGAGTATCCCCCGTCTGGACAGCACGAAGCATGAGAAGCTGATCCCCATTGAGGGTAACCCGGTGGATCTTCTGAATCCTCCCGAAGGATGTGAATTTGCCCCCCGCTGTAAGAACTGCATGAAGGTCTGCCTGAGAGAGAATCCTCCTAAGACGGATTTTAGCGAGACGCATTATGCACACTGCTTTATGAACCAGAAAGCTGAGATGGAGGGAGGAAATACCAATGAGTGATAAGTTACTTCAGGTTGAACATTTGAAGCAATACTTCCCCGCAGGCGGCATGGGTAAAAACCGTAAGTTCGTGAAGGCCGTGGATGATGTCAGCTTTTTTGTAAATAAGGGTGAGACTCTCGGACTGGTAGGAGAGAGCGGCTGTGGCAAGACCACCACCGGACGTTCTATCTTACGATTATATGAGCCCACCGGCGGCAAGATCACATTTGACGGCAATGTGATCCTGGACGTTGAAAATAAAGTAAAGGTAGATATGCTGCCTTATCGTCAGAAGATGCAGATGGTATTCCAGGATCCTTATGCAAGTCTGGATCCCAGAATGACCGTAGGAGATATCGTAGGGGAAGCCATAGATATTCATAAGCTGGCTGCCAATAAGAAGGAACGTCATGATACGATCATTTCCATGCTGGAGAAGGTTGGACTGAACTCTGAGCATGCGAACAGATATCCTCATGAATTCTCCGGTGGACAGCGTCAGCGTGTCGGCATTGCGAGAGCACTGGCAGTGAACCCGCAGTTCATCGTCTGCGATGAGCCGATCTCCGCACTGGATGTATCGATCCAGGCACAGGTGGTGAATATGTTCGAGGAGCTGCAGGAGCAGATGGGGCTGACCTATCTGTTTATCGCACATGATCTCTCTGTTGTAAAACATATCTCCGACCGTATCGGCGTTATGTACCTGGGCAAAATGGTAGAACTGGCAGACAGCTATGAACTGGTAGCACGAAGCCTGCATCCTTATACCAAGAGCCTGATCTCTGCAATCCCCATTGCAGATCCCATCAAGGCAAGAGCAAGTAAACGTATTGTTCTGCAGGGAGATGTACCCAGCCCCTTAAATCCTCCTACCGGATGCCGTTTCCGCACCAGATGTCCTTATGCGGATGAGTGTTGTGCACAGAAGGAACCCGAATGGAGAGAAGTGGAAAAGGGCCATTACGTGGCTTGCCACCATGTGGAAAAGATCAATGCCTGAAATTAGGTATTGACAGCTGAGCAATTTAGCTGTTTAATATAAAACTATACAAAGCATAGTGCTTTTGTATGAAAAGAAAGAGGAGGATAACTTTATGAAAAAGAAGTTAGCTATGCTGCTCACCGCAGCAATGCTGGTAGGTTCTCTGGCAGCATGCGGCAGCAGCGACAATGGTTCTTCTGCAACCGGCAGTGCCAGTGCAACTGACAGCACCAAGACCGATGCAGCAGCAACTGAAGTTAGTACCGAAGGCAAACAGCTTACCGTTCAGATCGGTCCCGATCCCGAGACCATTGATCCCGCACTGAACAGTGCAGTAGATGGCGGTAATATGCTGCTTCACTCTTTTGAGTGTCTTCTGACAATTGACCAGGATGGTAAGATCGCTCCCGGACAGGCTGAGACCTGGGAAGTATCTGAAGATGGTCTTACCTGGACCTTCCATCTTCGTGATGGATTAAAGTGGTCTGACGGCAGTGATCTGACCGCAGACGATTTCGTATACAGCTGGAAGCGTGTATGCGATCCCGTAGTAGCAGCTCCTTATGCTGAGACTGTTCTGGGTATGGTTAAGGGCTTTGACGAGGCACAGGCAGGTGATCTGGATGCTCTGGCAGTATCCGCTCCCGATGCTAAGACCTTCGTTGTAGAGCTTTCCAATCCCTGCCCTTACTTCGAGTCTCTGGCAGCATTCGCTACCCTGAGCCCTGTTCAGCAGGCAACCGTAGAGGCTAACGGCGATGCATGGGCTACCGCAGCTGAGACCTATATCTCCAACGGACCTTTCTACATTACCGAGTGGGTACCCGGTTCTCACATTACCATGTCCAAGAACCCTAACTACTGGAATGCAGATGCGATCAAGCTTGGCAGCATCAAATTCGTACTGATGGAGGATTCCAATGCAGCTTATACTGCATACCAGTCCGGTGATGTACTGTTCATCAAGGATGTTCCTACCCAGGAGATCCCCAGCTTACAGGGTAACCCTGAGTTCCATGTAGAGCCTAACCTGGGAACTTACTATCTGTCCATGAACCTGGAAGATCCTGCATTCGCAGATGTAAATGTTCGTAAGGCTCTGAGCCTGGCAATTGATCGTGATTATGTAGCAAATACCCTGATGCAGGGAACCTACTCTCCCGCATACAACCTCGTAGGTGAGGGCTGGGTAGATACCGACGGCAGCTCCTTCAATGCAAATGCTAACGGTGGTCAGAGCTATATCTCCGATGATTTCGATGCTAACCTTGAGGAAGCTAAGCAGCTCTTAGCTGATGCAGGTTACCCCAATGGTGAAGGACTTCCTACCATCACCTATACTACCAATGATGCAGGTTACCACAAGACTGTTGCTGAGTACTTACAGCAGGCATGGGGCGAGCTTGGTCTTAACGTAGAAGTAAATATCGTTGAGTGGTCCAGCTTCACTCCGATGAGACGTAACGGTGAGTACATGGTAGCACGTAACGGATGGGTAGGAGATTACAGCGATCCTTCCAATATGTTAGACCTGTTCTGCACCGGCAACGGTAACAACGATGGTAAGTTCTCCAACGCTGACTTCGATGCAGCTATGAAGAAGGCAGCTTCCACCATGGATACCGCTGAGCGTTCCGCAGCTCTTCATCAGGCTGAGGATGTTCTGATGGAGCAGGTAGGATGCATCCCTGTTGCTTACTACAATGACTTCTGGCTGCAGAGCGAGAAGATCACCGGTATCTGGCATTCCGCTTATGGTTTCTGGTACTTCATGTATGGTGACATCGCAGAGTAAGCTGCGAATCTGATCATTCAGAATAGAAATAAAGGATCCCCGTGAGATCGTAAAGATTTCCGGGGGTCCTTTTTTGTGCCGCCTTTTCGGTACTGTCTTGTAAAATGTTGTTGCAATTGTGTACAATATATGGTAATATAAAATCTGCTTGACATTAGGAGGTGTGAAATGGAAGCATTAAGAGTAGTAATCAACATAATTTTTATATTGGTATGTGTAGCACTGACAGTGTTAGTATTGATGCAGGAAGGTAAATCCGCAGGACTGGGTTCCATCAGCGGCGCTGCTGAGACCTACTGGGGCAGAAATAAAGGACGTTCCATGGAAGGTATGCTGGTGAAGATCACGAAGATCCTTGCAGTATTCTTCATGTTACTTGCAGCCGTACTGAATCTGAACGTATTTTAATCATTACGAAGGATGACACTCTTGTGTGCATGGCATACAAGGGTGTTTTGTTTTATAGATATTTATTGAGAGAGGTTACATGAGTAATAACGAAATCAGAGAGAAGAGAAAAAAAGTAATCTGTGATCTGGTGAAGGATGATTTTTACGTTCCGATGAAGGAAAAGGAACTGGCAATGTTTCTTCAGGTCGCAAAAGAAGACCGGGAAGAGTTTCGTGAGATCTTGCGGGAACTTTTAGCGGAAGGAAAGCTTACCCTGACCGTAAAAGGGAAATATATGAAGTCCAACGGTAAGGTGCTGACAGGAACTTTTATCAGCAACGCCAAAGGCTTTGGATTTGTGGAAGTGGAAGGAAGGGACGAGGATCTGTTCATTCCGGAGGACAAGCAGGGTGGATCATTCCATAAGGATACTGTGGAAGTGGCACTTCTGCCTGCGAAGACCGGCAAACGGCAGGAAGCGCAGGTTATCCGTATCATTGCCAGGGGAATGACCCAGGTGGTGGGAACCTATGAGCAGTCCAAGAGTAATTTCGGCTTTGTCATTCCGGATAACACGAAGATAGCACAGGATATTTTCGTGCCGAAGGAGTGGTCGAAGGGAGCCATGACCGGACATAAGGTCGTGGTGGAGATCACCGGATACGGCACGGATACGAAGAGTCCTGAGGGCAAAGTCGTGGAGATCCTGGGACATATCAACGATCCCGGTGTAGACATCATGTCTATCGTACGTGGCTTTGATCTGCCGGTGGAATTCGGCGAGAAGATCATGAACCAGGTGGAGAGGGTATCCCAGGAGGTATCCGAGGCGGACTGTGACGGCCGCAGGGATCTGCGGGATGTGACCATGGTGACCATCGACGGAGAGGATGCCAAGGATCTGGATGACGCTGTCAGTGTATCCTTTGACGGGACATATTACCACTTAGGAGTACACATTGCAGACGTGACGAACTACGTGCAGGAGAATTCCGCACTGGACAGAGAAGCATTAAAGCGCGGCACCAGCGTCTATCTGGTAGACCGTGTGATCCCCATGCTGCCCCATGCCTTGAGTAACGGTATCTGTTCCCTGAACGAAGGTGTGGACCGTCTGGCATTAAGCTGCCTGATGAAGGTGGATGAAGAGGGCGAGATCGTGGACTATGAGATCTGCGAATCTGTGATCCGGGTCAATAAGCGAATGTCTTATACCGTGGTGAAAAAGCTGTTGGAGGAGCCGGAGTGTGTAGAGTATAACGCCGGTGCGCCGGATGGAACCGCCGGAGAAAGCGCAGGAACCGTAACAGACTATTCCCAGTATAGGGAACTGCTTCCTATGTTCCAACAAATGGCTGAGCTCGCGGACAAACTGCGGAAGAAGAGACAGAAGAGGGGATCCATTGATTTTGATTTTCCGGAGTGCAAGATCCTGTTAGATAAGGAAGGACATCCACTGGATATTAAGCCTTACGAGCGGAATGTGGCGACTATGCTGATCGAGGATTTCATGCTCGCAGCGAATGAGACAGTGGCACAACATTTTTACTGGCAGGAGCTGCCCTTCGTCTACCGTGTCCATGATGTACCGGATCCGGAGCGGATCCAGAAGCTGTCCACGTTCATCAGCAATTACGGGTATTACATGAAGGCGCTGGGGCGGAAGAACAGCAAGGTCTCCGCGGAGGAGATCCATCCCAAGGAGATCCAGAAGCTGTTACAGAAGATTGAGGGAACTCCCGAAGAGCCTATGATCGCCAGACTGACCCTGCGCAGCATGAAACAGGCAAAATACAGCACGGAGTGTACCGGACATTTTGGACTGGCATGTCAGTATTACTGTCATTTTACTTCGCCGATCCGCCGTTATCCGGATCTGCAGATCCATCGTATTATCAAGGAACAGCTGCGGGGACGCCTGAAGGAAGAGAGAGTGGAGCACTATCGGGATATTCTGCCGGAGGTGGCTAAGCATTCTTCCGAGATGGAGCGCCGTGCCGATGAGGCAGAGCGAGAGACGGACAAGCTGAAGAAGGTGGAATATATGGAACAGCACATCGGAGAGGAATACGAGGGTGTGATCTCCGGTGTCACCGGCTGGGGACTGTATGTGGAACTGCCAAATACCGTGGAAGGGCTGATCCATATTTCCACGATCCCGGGCGACTATTATCACTACAATGAGGCAGCCTGTGAGATGGTGGGAGAAGCAACCGGACGTTGCTTCAAACTGGGAATGCCGGTACGGATCGAAGTGGAAGACTGCGACCGTTTTATGCGCACCATCAATTTCCGGCTGGTGGATCAATAAATCCGCGGATTAAATGAACTGTTAGTTCATTGACAATTACGGAAAATATAGTAAACTGTAACTATTCAGAGCCGAAAAAGAAGCTCCGCAGGGGCGTTTTGTGAATGGGTTTCTGAATAGTTATAAGGTTTTAAGAGGTAGCCATGGCAAAAGGAAAAGAGTCCCAGAAGCTGATCGCAAACAATAAAAAAGCATATCACGATTTTTTCATCGATGAGACCTATGAGTGCGGCATTGCCCTGCACGGTACGGAAGTAAAGTCCATGCGGATGGGAAAATGCAGCATCAAGGAGGCTTTCGTCCGCATTGAAGACGGAGAAGTATTCGTCTACGGAATGCATGTAAGTCCTTATGAGAAGGGGAATATTTTTAACAAAGACCCCCTTCGTGTGAAAAAGCTGTTGCTGCACAAGTACGAGATCAACAAGCTGTTGGGCAAGATCAAGGAAAAAGGGTATACATTAGTCCCTTTACAGGTATACTTTAAAGACGGTAAGGTAAAGGTAGAGATCGGACTGGCACGTGGTAAAAAGCTCTATGACAAGAGAGAAGCCATTGCCAAAAAGGATCAGCGCAGAGAGGCAGAGAAGGAATTCAAGGTCCGCAATCTGTAATCTGCAGGCTCTGATCCTGCAATGCTTTACTGCAAGTGCTTGACAGTGTGTGTGCCATCAAGTATACTTGGTCTGACAATTGAATAAGGGGTAGTAAAGGTTTCGACAGGGGTTTTGCAGCTGGAGAAGCGAGTCGCATGGTAATGCGTTAAATGGCCAAATTAAAATTAAACGCTAACGATAATTTAGCATACGCTGCCTAATGGCAGCAGTCGGCCCTAGGGCACTCACACCTTAGGATCCCGGCTTCAAACATGTGAGAAACGACATATGCAAAGCTTTGCGCATATGGGCGTAACATGAAGCTACTGAAATGCTCAGGGTGTTTATTCCCGGGGCGCGGAGGGAATGTCAAAGAATAAACTACACTCGTAGAAGGACAGGGAATAGGCTTTTGGACACGGGTTCGACTCCCGTCTACTCCACTCTAAAAGTGCCGTTTTTGCGGCACTTTTTATTTTTCGTGTGTGCATTATTGAGGACTGATTCGCTGCAAAAGAGCATCCTGCAATACTTGTGAAAAGTTAATATTCATTGCAACAGCAGCTTCATTCAGCCATTCGGGAATGGTCAATGTTTTTTTAACAGCTTTGTTATTAAAACGTTTGCGATATTCCAGGGTATCGCATGCAACCATACTTAAAAAGGAATCCGCAGTAACTTTGATGTTTGACATTTTGGAGGGCTGTGGAATGGGGCGTTGGTCCTTTTCATATCCATAGAGAATAAGCGCGAGGGCATCTTCAGCCATAAACAGAGCATCAGCCAGTGTGTCGCCGCAGGTATAACAACCTTCCAAATCGGGAAAATATACAGAATAACCTCCATCTGGTTCAGAAGTAAAAATAGCGGGATAAACATATTTAGACATAAGAATCTCCTTTCTAAGAATCCATTCCGGCAAAAAAACACCTCAAATAATAAGCCGAAATGTTTAGATGATTGGCATATTATTTGAAGTGTTTTTAGATATTTTTAGCATACTGTTTTTTGAAAAAATTGTCAATGAAAAGGAAAGGTCAGATGAAAAATGTGGTATAATTCCCAAAGAGTTTTACAAGGGAGTAATTGACAAGCTATGAAAATGAAACACAACAGACCTCAGAAACGTTTGATAACACAATTGTCATTATGGCTGGCACTGCTATTGGCATTCACCGGCTGTGCGGAAAGCACCGTCACGTCGCAGGACAATACCTATGCGATAGAGCAGCCGGCGGCGATCCCCTCCGAATTGCTGGAAGCATCGGAGAATACAGCATCGGAACCCGAATCCGGACAGACACTGGAAAGCTCTTCGGATACACAAGAATCGCAGCAGGTCGTATCTGCAACAGATGTTCCGGCAGGAGAAGGCACATCAGCATTTTCCCTCCGGGAGATTCCGGCATACTCCGGCACACCTTATACAGAGGTCAATGGCAACCAGCCTTATTTCACAGAGGAGGAGCTGACCACACAGTCCTTTGAAACCTACAGCGAGCTGGACAGCCTGGGGCGCTGTGGCGTGGCATATGCCAACGTGGGACAGGATCTGATGCCGACAGAACCGAGAGGGGAGATCGGAGCCGTGAAGCCTAGCGGCTGGCATCTGGTGAAGTACGATAACGTGGACGGAAAATACCTATATAATCGCTGCCACCTGATCGCCTACATGCTGGCGGCGGAAAACGCCAACCCGCAGAACCTGATCACCGGAACCAGATATCTCAACGTGCAGGGAATGCTCCCTTTTGAGACGAAAGTCTGCGATTATGTCAAAAATACAGGGAACCATGTCCTGTACCGTGTCACTCCCATATTTGACGGTGATAACCTGCTGGCAGACGGCGTCCTCATGGAAGCCTATTCCGTGGAAGATGCCGGAGAGGGAATCAGCTTCTGTGTATTTGCCTACAATGTGCAGCCGGGGATCGGCATTGACTATGCCACCGGAGATAACTGGGCGGAGGGCAGCGGAACCTACCAAAGCACCGTAGCGTCCGTTGCGGAAGAGACACCGGTGCCACAGCCTGAGACCGATACTGCGGTGCAGATCACACCGGAATCGTCGGCGCCACAGGAATCCCAGGGAATTACTTATGTGCTGAATACCAACACCAAGAAATTCCACTATCCCACATGCTCCAGCGTGGACGATATGAAAGAGAAAAATAAACAGATCTACACCGGCAGCAGAGAAGAGGTCATCAATATGGGATATGTTCCCTGCAAACGGTGCAATCCCTAAATCGGAAGCACACAAAAAGAGATATGCGCAACGAATTGCGCATATCTCTTTTCGCGTCAGAAGCTGGAAGAAAAGATGAAATGGATGAAATATGGATGCACAATTGGATAAAATACACAAAAATAGTTAATAAATATTAGAATTATTGTCAATTTAAAAAACAAAATGCACATGTTATAATACAAAAATAGCTGAGCAAACGATTGCGCAAACGGGTTGCGCACCACAGGGAGGATGCTGAGTGGGATATAGCAGTCCGGCCGGTGCGGGGCACCGGTCGGAAAGAAGAAAGGGAAGGTGCATTATGAAGAAAAGAGACTGGAAGAGAAGTCTGGCATTTGTGTGTGCAACGGCTCTTATCGCAGGAAGCTTAAGTCCATACGGACCGTTGACCCGGGTAAAAGCGGAGGAGACGAATCTATTTACGGACGGTGATATGGGCGATGACGAAATGGGAGACAGCACGGATGCCGCAGACTTTTGGGCGAATCAAAATTGGTATTTTGAAGGAGATACCTGGAATTGCACAAGTCAGGTAAAATATTATATTTGGGCCAAGCAGGCAGGCGGCTGCGGGCTGGAGATCGATTTTGATAAAGCAGATGGAACTGTCTGCATGTATCAGGAAATCGGTTCGCTGGAAGCCGGAAGCTATACTGTAACGGGATACATTAAAGATGGCAGTGGAAGTGACGGCACGATTGCTCTGTACCATGCAACAAAAGACGGCAGTTGGAATGTGTCAGAGAAATCGACACAACTGACGGAAGAATATGCCATGTTCAAAGATGAATTTACGGTGGCAGAAGCTGTCAGCAACTATAAAGTCGGATTCCAGATTACCAGTAAAAATGGTGCATGGATCTATATCGACACTCTGACACTTACGAAGAAGGCTTCGGATTCAGCAGAAGAGACTCCGGCACCGGAAGCAACAGAATCCCCAGACCCTACAGCTACGCCGGAAGCTTCTGCCACTCCTGAACCGGAGAGCAATGTTCTGTATTCCAAGACTTTTGAGGAAGGAACCGACCCGGCAGATATGTCTGACTGGTCACAGACCTGGAGTGTAGACAGCAGTGCTACCTCCAAAGCAGATACCGGCGCCGGTAATAATACTACAACTGTCTGGAACTACTACTCGGCAACGGCACAGAATCTGACAGCTGCTACTACGGTGACAGCATCCGATGCCGGTAACTATAAAGCATCTTTCCTGACAGCCGGAGAGAACGTGACCGGAACCATCAGCCTCACAGCCGGAGATAGAAAAGTATCGGCAGATCTGACCGCAGGAGGCTGGGATGTTTATACTCTTGCAGAGACCGGTGCATTAACCGTGGAGGCAGGTGTGGAGCTTACCATTACCATTTCTCTGAATATTGCGGCAGGCGGTTATCTGAAGATAGATGACATCCTGGTGACGAAAGCAAGTGATGATGAAATTCTGGCTGCAAAGAAAGCAAAGGCAGAAGAATTACAGAGCCTGATCACGGAATATAAAGCATTAAAAGAGACAGATTATACTGCTGACAGTTGGAAAACTCTGCAGGAAGCACTGACAGAAGGCGAGAACTTCCTGCAGGCACTGGATGGCGATTATACTTCCGCAACCGTCACAGAGATCGAAGAGAAGATCACGAATCTGAAAAAAGCGAAAGATGAATTAAAAAGCGCTGCTGTGGTAACAGCCGGAATCAATGTGGAAAAGGTCAATGGACTGACGAGTGATTTCATCGGCGGTGTGGATATTTCATCTTACAGAGCTCTGAAAGACAGCGGTGTAAAATATTATGATTTTGAAGGAAATGAATTGGATGATGCCGGATTTTTTAAGCTGCTGAAAGATAGCGGTATTAACTACGTACGTATCCGTGTATGGAATAACCCTTACGATGCATCCGGTAACGGCTACGGCGGTGGCAATAATGACCTGCAGAAAGCGGTGGACATGGGTAAGCTGGCTACTAAAGCCGGAATGCGTGTCCTGATCGATTTCCACTATTCCGATTTCTGGGCTGATCCTGCCAAGCAGAAGGCACCGAAAGCCTGGGCAGACATGACGATTGCGGAAAAGACAGCAGTAGTAAAAGATTATACGATGAATAGTCTGAACACTTTACTGGATGCAGGCGTCGATGTAGGAATGGTACAGGTCGGTAATGAGACAAACAACGGAATTGCTGGAGAGAGCGGTCTGGAGAATGCCAACACCACAGCAATTTTCCGCGCCGGATGTGAAGCAATCCAACAGGTGGAGCAGGATCGGAACAAAGAAATCAAGGCAGTAGTGCATTTCGCAAATCCTGAGAAACAAAATTATATGACTTACGCTAAAGCATTGGCCGATGCCGGTGTGGAGTATGATGTATTCGCCTCTTCCTATTATCCTTACTGGCATGGAACCCTAGATAACCTTAAGAACCAGTTAAATGCGATTACGGAAAAATATGGAAAAGAAGTCATGGTAGCGGAGACCTCCTGGGCGACCGGCTTAGAGGACAGTGACGGTCATGCAAACACCGTCCGCGAAGGCAATAACGATGCAGGCATGGATTATGATTTCAGCATCTACGGACAGGCGAAGGAACTGCGTGAGGTGATCAATGCCGTCGCAGAAATGAACAAAGGTATCGGAGTGTTTTATTGGGAGCCTGCATGGATCCCTGTAAAAGTGTATGATCCGGAAGCAGAAGATGCCGAGCAGACCCTTGCAACGAATAAGGCAGCCTGGGAAAAATATGGTTCCGGCTGGGCAGCTTCCTATGCGAAAGAATATGATGCCGAGGATGCCGGAAAATGGTACGGCGGATCCGCAATAGACAATCAGGCATTGTTTGATGCCTCTGGCCATCCCCTGGAAACCTTAAAGATATTCAGTTATGTAAAAACAGGTGCGGAGACGGCTAAAAAAATCAGCACTGTTAAAAATGCAGATGCAATCGAGATAGAATTAGGAAGTACCTTTACTTTACCGGAGACGGTAAAAGTTACCTATTCAGATTACACTTCCGGAGCAGAAAACGTAACCTGGAACGCACAGGATGTTGCCGCAGTCAACACTAACGCAGCAGGAAAATATACTGTGAACGGAACAGTATCTCTGGAAGGAGAGACCTATCAGACAAAATGCGTGATCACCGTGAATCCGCAGAACCTTCTGACCAATCCCCGGTTTGAGGATGGAGAGAACGCATGGATATTAAGCGGAACCGGTATTAAAGTCCTGATGGATGGCAAGGACTCCAAAGATGGAAACGGATATCTGCATTTCTACAATGACAGTGATTTTACCTATGATGTAACACAGACAATTACGCTGGATGCAGGAATTTATCGGTTCGGAGGATATCTTCAGGGTGGTGGAAACTTAGCGGCAGACAGCTACGAGGTCTATGCCTCCGTAGATGGTAAGACACAGACAGCAGAAGGCGAATTGAACGGCTGGAAGAACTGGAGCAATCCGGAGGTACAGGATATCGAGATCACTGAGGATGGAACAAAAGTAACGGTGGGAATCTGGGCAACCGCATCTGCCGGAGCCTGGGGATCCTGGGACGATATGTACCTGAACAAAACCGGAGAAGTTACCCCAGCGCCCGCAGTTACCCCGCAGCCGACCGTAACCCCGGCACCTGTAACAGCACCGGAAACAGAGAGCAGCTCTGCGGACAAGGATACATCTGCACCGGTACAGACAGTAGACTGGAATATCGTGACTTCCAACGTACAGGCAAAGATCGCGGAAGTGACACAGAATCCGAATATTAACAGTGTGAACATGAATATCGTATGCTCCGGAGAGACCAGACTCCCTGCCGCAGTGCTGGGAAGTATCAAAGGCTCAGACATGACCCTGGCACTTCATAGCGGCAACGGTGTGGCAGTCAGCATCAGCGGACAGGATCTGAAAGGCACAGCCCTGAATGCATTACAGAACATTGATCTCACCGTGGACAGCAAAGCCCGGAATATCCCGGCAGCCATGGCAGCATCCAAGAAGGCAGAAGCCACAAAACAGCTGTCTGTAAAAGACACCGGAGCATTCCCGGTAGCTGTGAACATTCATGTGAATGTCGGAGCAGAAAACAGTGGAAAATACGCAAATCTTTATCGTTATAATGCCGAGAAGAAACAACTGGAATACTGTGGCTCCTTCCCCGTGACCAGGAATGGTCAGTCCATGTTTGCTCTAAAGCAGGGCGGTGATTACATGGTAACGGTAACCGCGGCACAACCGAAGGAGATCGTATATTTTAACAGTGGCGATTATGCAGTGAAAGCAGGAGATACCCTGTCTGCCATTGCCAAACGCAACCATATGTCATTGGCGGAACTGAAAGCCAAAAACCCGCAGATCAAGGATTTACATAAGATTCGCGTGGGACAGAAATTGAATCTGAATTAAAAAATAGAATGGGACTCCGAAGTTGATTTGGGGTTCCATTTTTGAATTAATAGCTGCATATGTGAAAGCAAAAAGGTAACACAATTGATATTGTGTTACCTTTTTGCTTTCACATAGTATATCGGTACGCTCGCAGAAAACTTAACCCCTTTTTTGAAAAAACTTGAACCCCTCATTTGCCAAAGTAAATGCAGCCCCGGAAAGTATATGTTATAGTTCACAGATATATAAAAAACGCCGGTTTTATGCGGCTTCCACTAATTTCTAGGAGGAATCAGATGAATACAGCACAACCAATTCGTAACCTGGAGGATTTGAAAAATTTTAAAAACTACTATAAGGAAATCCACCCCAATGCCAGAAACCAATTGTTAGTGATCCTGGGCTTGAATACTGCACTGAGGATTTCGGATCTGCTTACTCTGCGGTGGGAAGATGTTTATAACTTTTCTCAAAACAGATGGCAGGAGCATATTGAGATCATAGAGCAGAAAACGGGAAAGACCTCCTGTATCTATATCAATCATAATATTCACGCATGTCTTCAAAACTATCAGGCACAGCTTCAAAAGGAGCAAAAACCTATTCAGCCAGAGAAGTATCTTTTTCCCCACAGTAATAAAAACGAACCTATCAGCCGGGTGCAGGCTTTTCGCATCATCAAAAAGGTGGCAGCTTATTACAATATCCCCGGCGTGATCTGCTGTCATTCCCTTCGCAAAACCTTCGGATATCATGCCTGGCAGCAGGGCGTACAGCCGGCAATGCTGGTCAGCATCTATAATCATTCGTCTTATGAAGTGACCAAACGATATCTTGGCATTGAGCAGGATGACCGGGACAAAATATTTCAGGAGATCATACTCTGAACACAAGGGTAACACAATATCAAGTTTGTTACATTACGATCAGTATTTCCAAAACACAGCAAATTATAAGGAAATAAACGATTCAAGGAGGAATGGCTATGCTGAGATTATCGGTGAGAGATGAAGAGTTTCTGATGATCGGAGACGATGTGAAGATTGTATTTTTGGGAAGCAGCGGCGGACAGACACGTATCATGATCGACGCTCCCAAGGATGTGAACATCGTACGAAGCAAGGCCATTGAAAAACGGATCCAGGATCCGGAACTTCTGGCGACGATCCCGAAGTATTACAAGAATCCGGAAGGTACCGCTAAGAAGAAAAAATCCAACGTCGTGATCGTACAGAACAAATAACTTCAGATACTGTGGGACAAAAGCTTGCTAACAATGCGGAATCCTAGGGCCGCAGTAACTATTAACCACGAAATGCAGATAAACGGATGTATCTGCAACACTTTTTACACATGGAGGTAAATTATTATGGTAGTACAACACAACTTAACAGCTATGAACTCTAACAGAATGTTAGGATTAACCACCGCTTCTCAGGCAAAGTCCACCGAGAAACTGTCTTCCGGTTACAAGATCAACCGTGCAGCTGATGATGCAGCAGGTCTGTCCATCAGTGAGAAGATGAGAAAGCAGATCAGAGGTCTGACACAGGCTTCTTCCAACGCACAGGATGGTATCAGTGCAGTACAGACCGCTGAAGGCGCTCTGAACGAAGTTCAGGATATGCTGCAGAGAATGAACGAACTGGCTGTAAAGGCTGCCAACGGTACTCAGGCTGAGAACGACAGGAGTTACATCCAGAATGAGATCGATCAGTTAGTTACTGAGATTGACCGAGTTTCCACCACAACTAAATTCAATGAGAGTTATCTGCTGAAGGGTGTAGGTACAGATGCAGATAAAACACCGGCGAAGCTTACTTACGGAACAGCTCATGGTAAATTAAATGCTATAGACGCTACAACAGGTAAGGCTTCCATTGCTATTACCAAACATACTGGAGCAGCAACTAGTGTAGGTGATGATACCGCTAAAACTAAAGGCACATATAAGGCAGATTCGGTTACAGTAAATGGCAAAACTTATAAATATGTTTATGATATGCAAGCTGAGAATACTAACGGTGATAATTTTACCAAAGATATAGCTCTTGCTGCTGCTAAAGGTGCCGATGCTAACACAAAGGTGTTTGAAAGCGAAGAGGATATGTTGGCAGCAATTAAGAAAGATATTACTGATAATCTTGGTGGAGAAGTTAAGTCTGTATCTACAAAAGATGGCAAGATTGAACTTGAGGCATTTGCAGATTTGAATGATTCTTTAAACTTTAGTCTTCATGTAGGAGCTGATTCTACAGAAGATAACAAGATTGATGTTGACATTTCTATGATGAGTGCACGTGGACTTGGAGTAAATGGTCTTCAGGTATCTGGTGATGATGATACCAAAGCTACCGCTGCTATTGACACCATTTCCGCAGCTATCCAGAAGGTTTCCACCCAGCGTTCCGCACTTGGTGCTGTTCAGAATCGTTTGGAGCACACCATCAACAACCTGGATAACGTAGTAGAGAATACCACCAGCGCAGAGTCCGCTATCCGTGATACCAATATGGCTACTGAGATGGTTAAGTACTCCAACAACAACATTCTGGCTCAGGCAGGTCAGGCTATGTTGGCTCAGGCTAACCAGTCCAACCAGGGTGTACTGTCTCTGTTACAGTAATCTTAACCACAGTTTGATCCAAAACATTTTTAGAATTAGTTGTGTAAAAACTAACATAAAAAGGTTCCGCCGGAGAATTCCGGTGGAACCTTTTTGCTGTGAACAGCCTGAAAATACCAGTAATAGGACACTTGGTAAAAATGCACAAAATCCAAATCCGTGAAAATAGCCAATTCCAGTATGCTGAATTTTGTATACTTATTTTTTAGAAATTCATAGGAAAACAGTCCTCTATACCTTATAATAAACGTGGGTGCTGCCAAAACGGTAAGCGGTTCGCCTTTCGCCAGAATGGGAACATTTTGAGAACTTCCAGTATTATCGGAGGTGATACGAATGGGAAATTTAACGAAAGGTACATAAATGATAGAAACAGTGGTTGGCGCTGTCGGTATTGTAGTTACGATGATCAGCATCATCGTGACCGTGATCAGTATCGTGCAGACCAGTCAGAAACGAAAGCATTAAAAAAGCAACCGCCTCCACCAAAGGTACAAGTTGCTTTTTTAGAACTATAAACTAAGGTGAACCGTTGCTGTACGGTAGCACTCTTTTTGTCCCTTAATATTAACACTTTTTTTACGATGCGTCAACGTTTTTCGCATACTTGCAATCATTCTGCAAATGCTATAGACTAAGAGTAATCTACATTGATCTGAAAACAGTAAAGGAGACCATTATGTGCACAGCAGCAACTTATAGATCGCAGGATTTTTATTTTGGCAGAACTTTTGATTATGAATTTAATTACGGAGAAGAAGTGGTGGTGACACCGCGTAATTACTCTTTTCAGTTACGGCATCAGAATGCATTGACTGAGCATTATGCCATGATCGGTATCGCTCATATGGTGGGGGATTATCCGCTGTATTATGATGCGGTCAATGAGAAGGGCCTGGGCATGGCAGGTCTTAATTTCGCGGGCAACGCCGTATATCGTAAGCCCCGGGAGGGCAGAGACAACATTGCACAGTTCGAGTTCATTCCCTGGATCCTGGGACAGTGTGCTACGGTGCAGGAAGCCCGGACGCTGTTAGCCCACATCAATCTGGTGGATACGCGGTTCAGCGAGCAGTTTCCGACATCACAGCTGCACTGGATACTGGCGGACAGGGACGAGGCGATCACGATAGAGGCAGTCGGGGAGGGACTGAACATTTATGACAATCCCGTAGGGGTATTGACGAACAATCCTCCCTTTGACAAGCAGCTGTTCCGGCTGAATGACTACAGTTATCTGTCTCCGGATCAGCCGGTGAACCGTTTCTCAGAGCAGCTTCAGCTGCAGCCGTACAGCCGTGGCATGGGAGCCATGGGGCTGCCCGGCGATCTGTCCTCTGCCTCCCGTTTTGTCCGGGTGGCTTTTACGAAAATGAATTCTGTATCGGGAACCTCGGAGTCTGAAAGCGTCAGTCAGTTTTTCCATATCTTAGGAAGCGTGGCTCAGACGAGAGGATGCTGCCGTCTGGAAAACGGTAAGTATGAGATCACTATTTATACTTCCTGCTGTAATGCAGACAGGGGGATTTATTATTACACTACCTATGAGAACCACCAGATCACAGCCGTAGATATGTACCGGGAGAACCTGGATGGGGAGATTCCCGTGCATTATCCCCTGGTGCAGGGAGAGCATATCTTACTGCAGAATGCGGCAGATACAACGGAGGAAAAACTGTAAATGGATGTAGAACAGAGAGAACATGTAGTGTCCGGCTTCGCCTTCTATTCCGAGAAGGATGCCAGACTTGCGGAGCAGGAACGGCAGAAGATCGCCTATCTGGATAAGCGCATTGATCATACGGATATTCAGTCGGTTCTTGCCATTTATAAAAAAGCACTGGAAGACCGGGTGTTCCGCACCCCGGTAGGACTGGAGTACCTCAGGGAGCTGCAGGGAGAGCTGCGCGCCCGGGAAGAAGAACTGGGGGAGGAAGTGCCTCCGATCCCTCTGTGGACGAACTTTGCCGATGTCAGGACGAAGACGTCCCCTGCCAGAAGACGGATCCAGCCGATGCCGGAAGACGGGGGCAAAAAGGCGGGTCTTTGCCTGTCAGTGATCATGAACATCGTGATGATTGTGGCAATCATTGCCATGTTTGTGATCACATTGAATTCCGACCAACCCAATATCCTGAATTACGAGCGGAATCTTCAGAATAAATACGCATCCTGGGAACAGGAGCTGACCCAGAGAGAGCAGACGGTTAGGGAAAAAGAGAGAGAGCTACATATAGAAAATACAGGGAATACAGGAAATACGGAGTCCGAAGTTTCACAGAATTGACATATTTCTGCGCTATACTATGTCTACAACAGAAAGGTGAGGGTATGTATGGACAGACTGAAAATACTGGTAGTAGATGATGAGAGCAGGATGCGTAAGCTGGTCCGGGATTTCCTGGTGAAGAGTAATTTTGAGGTGCTGGAGGCCGGAGACGGCGAGGAGGCACTGGATATTTTTTATAAGGATAAGGATATTGCACTGATCATTCTGGATGTCATGATGCCAAAAATGGATGGTTGGCAGGTATGCCGGGAGATCCGTGTGAACTCCAAAGTTCCTATTATTATGCTGACAGCCCGCGGAGATGAGAGAGACGAGCTGCAGGGTTTTCAGCTGGGAGTGGACGAGTATATTTCCAAACCCTTCAGTCCCAAGATCCTGGTGGCGCGGGTAGAAGCGATCCTGCGCCGGACGAACCAGTTAGGGCAGGACGAAGCACTGACCTGCGGCGGGATCACTGTGGATAAGACAGCACACCGCGTGATCATAGACGGCAAAGATGTGGACTTAAGCTATAAAGAATTCGAGCTTCTGACCTATTTTATGGAAAATAAGGGAATCGCCCTGTCCAGAGAGAAGATACTGAACAACGTATGGAACTATGATTACTTCGGGGATGCCCGTACCATTGATACCCATGTGAAGAAGCTGCGCAGCAAGCTGGGCGAGGAAGGCAATCTCATCAAGACCATATGGGGAATGGGGTACAAAATGGATGAAACAGCAGAATAAACAGCAGAAGAAAAAAGTGCATTCCATCAGAGGACAGTTCGCCTGGATATTTATCGGGCTGATGATCGGGACGATCCTTTTGTGCCTGCTGCTGAATTACATGTTTTTAGGCAGAGTCTATATGCAGAGTAAGCTGGATGTCATTCACGATGCTTATGAGACGATCAAGCAGGCGGCGGAGAGTGACAGCTATGGCTCGGAAGAATTCGCACATGAGCTGGATGATGTGTGCAGAAGCTATAACATGACAGTATGTGTCATGGACGTGAATTCCAACATGAAATATGTATCCATCAACGGCGGCGAGAGACTGGAGAACCGTCTGATCGGCTATGTGTTCGGCTTCGGAACGTTTCCGGATAATGAGCGGGTCATCGAGAACGGTGATGACTATGTGATCCAGAGAACCGGGCAGGAGAATAAGGAATATTTAGAGATCTACGGAAGGTTGAACACCGGAATTTCTTTTATCATGCAGACACCGCTCTCCAGTATTCAGGAGAGTGCCAGGATCGCCAATCGGTTTTATATGATGATCGGCTGCCTGGGAGCACTGGCGGGTGGTATTATTATCTGGTTTGTCTCCAGACGTGTGACGAAGCCGATCCTGGAGCTGAACGATATCTCACAGCGGATGGTACAGCTGGATTTTGAAGCAAAATATCAGGGCAGGGCTCACAATGAGATCGATCTGCTGGGAGAGAACATTAATAAACTGTCTGATTCCCTGGAACAGACGATTTCGGAACTGAAGACTGCGAATAATGAGCTGCAGCGGGATGTGGAGAAAAAGGAAGCTGTCGATGAAATGCGTAAGGAGTTCCTGGCGAATGTCTCCCATGAACTGAAGACACCCATCGCTCTGATCCAGGGCTATGCGGAAGGACTGCAGGAGGGTGTCAATGACGATCCCGAGAGCAGACAGTTCTACTGTGATGTCATCGTGGATGAAGCGGCGAAGATGAACAACATGGTGAAAAAGCTTCTGACGCTGAACCAGCTGGAATTCGGCAACGATGTTGTGACTATGGAGCGTTTCGAAATTACGGCACTGGTGAAGAATTATATCCAGTCGGCGGCAATTCTGACCAAACAGAACGATATCACGGTGCGGATGGAAGAGTATCCTCCCATCTATGCCTGGGCGGATGAATTTAAAATAGAAGAAGTATTTATGAACTTTTTCTCCAACGCGGTGAATCACTGCGAAGGTGAGAAGATCATCGATGTCAAAATGGAACAGAAGGATGGCAGGGTGCGCGTATCGGTATTCAATACCGGCAAACCGATCCCGGAGGATTCCATCGGCCACATCTGGGAAAAATTCTATAAAGTAGATAAAGCCAGAACCAGAGAATACGGCGGTAGCGGTGTGGGACTGTCCATCGTGAAGGCAATCATGGATTCCATGAACCAGCCTTACGGTGTGATCAATTATACCAACGGTGTGGAATTCTGGTTTGAATTAGAGACAAAATAATGATTTTAAAAGGATATATTTTTATATGAGGGAAGAACAGATGCAGGAGGCACCGGTAAAGGTGCTGTTAGTCGGTGTGGACATCGGGGAAGAAGCGGATTTTGAATATTCCATGGAAGAACTGGCAAGTCTGGCAGAAGCCGCGGAGAAGGAAGTCGTGGGTCAGATCGTACAACGGCTGGATCATGTGAACAAAGCATTGTATATCGGAACGGGCAAGGTGGATGATGTACGCAGACTGGCGGAGGAGAGAGGCGCGCAGGAGGTCGTATTTGACAATTCCCTGACACCTTCGCAGGTACGTAACCTGGGCAAGGAGCTGGAGCTTACCGTTATTGATCGTACGAATCTGATCCTTGACATATTTGCCATACGTGCACAGACCAGAGAAGCCAAACTGCAGGTGGAGACAGCGAGATTGCAATACATGCTTCCGAGACTGGTGGGCATGTACGATGCACTGAGCCGTCAGGGCGGCGCCAGCGGCAGCATGAGTAACAAGGGTACCGGTGAGAAGAAGCTGGAGCTGGACAGACGTAAGATCGAACACCGGATCACGGAACTGAAAAAGGAACTGGAGGATGTCAGCAGGACCCGGGATGTGCAGCGTAGGAAAAGACAGCAGTCCCGGACTCCGCAGGTGGCGCTGGTGGGCTATACCAATGCGGGAAAGTCTACGATCCTGAACCGCATGGTGGAACAGTTCGGAGAACTTCCGGAGAAGACGGTCATGGAAAAAGATATGCTGTTCGCCACATTGGAGACCAGCGTCCGTAGCATAGACACAGGGCATAATAAGCCGTTTTTCCTGACGGATACGGTTGGATTCATTCATAAGCTGCCTCACGGTCTGGTAAAGGCATTCCGTTCGACCCTGGAAGAAGTAAAATACGCAGATCTGCTGGTCCAGGTGGTGGATTTTTCCGATGAAAATTACAGACAGCAGATGCAGGTCACTGCCGATACTCTGAAGGAACTGGGAGCAGGTGACATTCCGCAGATTGTGGTGTATAATAAGGCAGACAAATGCGGCATGGAACCACTGCCGCAGAAGAGACAGGAGCACTGGTATCTCGCCGCAGGGCAGAATACCGGTATCCGTGAACTGGCAGAAGCCATTGAGCAGCAGGTCTATGCGGACAATGTGGATTGTACTTTCCTGATACCGTACAGCGCGGGGAATGTAGCTTCCTATCTTATGGAAGAGGCGCAGGTTTTTTCTACGGAGTACAGGGAAGACGGTATTTTGATCCATGCCGACTGTCACAGACAGGACATGGAGAGATACAAAACATACATGACGCAATAGATCATACAATGCGGGAGGATATTATATGGAACAGAATACACAGCAGGACAGAGCAAAGCTTTTGGAGCAGCAGGCAAGGGAATACCTGATGCAGTCCAAGGACCCGATCTTTACACAGTATGTACAGCAGCTGATCCCGAGAATACAGAAACAGCCCCAGTATGTGGAGCAGTTACAGGCGGAGCTGGATAAAAGCGTGGAATACTGGCATCAGAGACAGCAACTGAATGCGGCAAGAGCAGAAAGTGCTGCCGCAGGGCAGATACAGGAGTCCGTACAGCCTTCTACACAGGAGCCCATGCAGAAACAGCCGGCAGGACAGTTCACTGGGCAACCGGCAGAACAGGTTACTGCACAATCGTCAGGGCAGTTCTCCGCACAGCCGGCAGCAGAGACTGTAGTACAGGGGACGAAGAAAAAGCAGAATGCGGAATATCTCATTGGAACCATAGCTCTGTCGGTGGTGGGAGGCGTATTTATCCTGACAGCCCTGGTGCTGATGGGAATGTATTTCATGAACGGATGGATCAAGGGAATCTCTCTCTATGTGGTATCCCTGGGCGTAGTGTTGCTGGCAGAGCTGTTGATCCGGAGAAAATTACCGAAGCTAGCACAGATATTTTCGGCGATCGGCATGGCGGCTTTGTACCTGTCCACCATGATCAATACGCTGTCCTTACATAATTTCGGGATGTTTCCCGCAGCATTGATCATTGGTGTGATCACCGTAGGCACGGTATTGTTGAGCCGGAAACGGGATTCGCTGATCCACAGACTGCTGGGAATTGCTTCCTGCTGGCTCTGTGCTTACCCACTATCCATGTCCTCCGGGTTATCGATGGCGGAGGTCCTGATGGTAATGGGATTGATCCTGATCCTGAGTATATTGTGCGCCTGTGTACCGGTGCACAGATTCCATACGGCATCACAGCTGATCCTGCTTGCCAGTACCACAATGCTGTTCCCGACGGCTGTAGGCTGTATTGTGTGGACACAGGGCATGTCGGTTGGTGTTGCGGTTGTAGCTTATAGTGTGTTTTTCCTGATAGCACATCTGGTACTTGTCGTACAGAGCCGTTATGCGCAAATAGAAAAGCAGACCGGACGTGTGGTGAAAAGTGGAGGATTGCTTGCTATTTACATTGCATTTATTCTGGTATCCGGAATTATGACGGGTGCCGGTATGGATGATTATTGGAGAGCAGCAGAGACGGATGGATATATTGGCATTTTTGCCCTGACCGGAATAGCATTTGTTATCACAATACTGACTGTGATTGCTATGCGGAAGGCGGAAAAGGGATGGCAGAAATGGCTTCCCTGCTATTTCTTCAGTTTCGTGACTTTCTGTGGATTTTCAGTAATAGAGAATGATTGGGGGATCGTGATCTGTGCTACGGTATTGCTGATAGCAGTAAAAGTACTGTCACGCCTGGCAAAAGGGGGCCTTGCGGCACTGGATGCCATCATTACTACGGTATATTGTATCCTGCTTCTGATGAACGGGAAGGAGATCCCCTATGCTTATGTGCTTTTGGCAGGAACGATCCTCAGTATGTTCCTTGTGCATGAATGGAGTACCTACCAGGAGATCGTGCTGACTTTTTCACTGGCATTTTTTGCTCTGTCGCATTTGATGCCTATGATAAAACTGCCGGCATTTTCCGGAATTCTCTTCGTGAGCATTCTGCTGTTCAATAATGTGAATTGTATGCGGGACAAGGGAATCCTCGTATTTAATGTATCCGTCCTGATCGGACAGATCGGAGCACTGATCGCTCTGGCAAATCCGATCTATCGGAATTCCTACATTACTTATTTATGTATGTTTGTTTTTGTACTGGCTTATCTGGTGCTGACCCTGCAGGAAAAATATTATAAGAATTTTAAACACAGAGAATTGATCATCGTGATATTCCTGACCTATATGGCACTGATCGTCAAGACGAATATCCCTGTGATCAACAGCATTCTGATCATGCTGATCGCACTGGTAAGCGTGACTGCCGGTTTCGTGAAAAAGGATAAGCCCGTCAGAATCTATGGCTTAGTGCTTTCTTTGTGTACTTGTGGTAAAATAGCCTTATATGATTACTGGGGCGCACCGATCCTGCAGAAGACCATACTTTTCTTCGTGGTAGGCGTAATTGCTCTTGTAATTGCCGGAATCTATATTATACTGGAAAAGAAATGCAATGAGTGATGCAATGGACAGGAAGGAAGAAAAGGAACGAACTATGACAGGACGTAATAAAAATATGGTATGCGGAGCCTTATTATGTGCAATGATGTTATCCATGACAGCCTGCGGCAACGAGATCCCGGATCTGACGGAAGAGGAATCCCAGCGGGTCGGAGAGTATGCGGCAGTTACTTTGTTAAAATATGATGCCAATAATCGTAGCCGCCTGGTAGATCCCGAAATGGTGATCGCCAAATTGGAAAAGGAAGCAGCAAAGGAAGCATCGCAGGAAGAGGAAAAAGCGGAAGAGACGGGTAGCACCGGTACCACGGAAGTGACGATGCCCACGGCGCAGGAAGAGATTACTGCCAGTATGGAAGATTTTTTTGGCCTGCCGGAAGGTGTCAGCATTACCTATGAGGATTATATGGTAGCAGATTCTTATCCCGAGGACGGGGTTGAGGATGACTATTTTGCGCTGGATGCATCCGTGGGGAAGAAATTGCTGGTACTCAGATTTCATCTGACGAATGGAACAGAGCAGGAAGAGACGATAGATCTGCTGAATACGAATTCCAGATATATTATTACAGTGAATGACAGCATCAGAGCAAATGCACTGACTACCATGCTGCCGAATGACATGTCTACCTATGAGGAGACACTGGAACCCGGACAGTCACAGGAACTGGTACTATTACTGGAAGTAAACGAAGATGTGGCAGATGCTGTACAGACGATAGCACTTCGTCTTAAAAATGCATCAAATGAATATACAATTCAACTATTGTAGATATTTTTTGAAAAAAATAAAAAACAGTGTTGACAAGTGGAAGATAGGGTGATATACTCAGTTTCGTTGTTGCGGCAGTGCCAAGACAACGAAACAGCTTCCGATAAGACTTAAAAAGTTTTTGAAAAAGCTGTTGACAGATACCGACAAGGTATGATAAGATATCGATTGTCGCGAAAAACGAAAGTTTTTCAAGACAAAAAAGTTTTTAAAAAAGTTGTTGACAAACGAAAGCGGTCATGATAAGATATCAGAGTTGCCGCTGAGAACAACAGCAACGAAGAATCACTGATCTTTGACAAATAAACAGTAATGCAACCCTGAAAATTCCAAGATTTTCAGAAAAATGAATTGCGAGATTCAAGAACAAGCAGATCGATCGAAAGATCGAGAAGCTACCCGAATTAACAGTAAACAATGCCAGATAAAACTGGCAGGAAAAAACTTTTTAACATGAGAGTTTGATCCTGGCTCAGGATGAACGCTGGCGGCGTGCCTAAC
>ENA-UONS01000213-UONS01000213.1-human-gut-metagenome-genome-assembly--contig:-CS19-NODE-213-length-72989-cov-23.096169_pt1 | contig 72989 bp, 53 predicted proteins | sample MGYA00242458_ERZ724005 | MGnify/ENA metagenome assembly ERZ724005
GGAACTCAACCTGAATCCCGTATTTTCCATTTACACAAAATATTTTATAGTGCCAATTTTATAAATGGCCAATTAAGCCAGATACCAGAGGCTATCCAACTAACAAGTTCTGGTAGTTATTCATCGAGTTCAGAAGATTGGGAACGTCTTGACCAGATGATATATCTACAGTTTCACACCGGTTCTGCGAGCAAAAGCCTTAAGTTCTACAAGTCTTGTCGCCTGCGTCCTGTTCTCGCTTTTTAAATATATCAAAATGGCTGGTGCCAGTATAAACACCTAATATTCAAACAATTTAGATATTTATTTATACATACGAGGACTTTTATTTATAACGACCTAAGGCAAGAGAGTGTGATTACTCAATAAAATCACTTACTTTACTTCATATTATATAGTCTGTGAAGACTAAGATAGGCAATTTTTGGTTAAAATGCACCCTTTCATTAGTTAGGGTGCATTTTTTCAAATGCTTGATATATAGTATTATTGCACTTTTTTTAATACACCCGGAGACTTTTATTTATAACAAGTAAAAAAGAAATAGAGACATTTCTTTCAAAATTAGCTTCCTTTGCAGTTACAAGGTTTTTGGATAGAAAACCTAAGATATATTTGTAGTATATATAGTATATCTCAGTTTTGGTCATAAAAGGTTGAAACTGTTTGTTTGTTTTGCAGAGATGCACCCTTTCTAAGCGTAGTCAGGGTGCATTTCATTTTTTTTATGAGCGTAAAACCCATACTATTTGATTCCCAAGAACTGGAAAGGTTTTGTAGCGACAAACTCTTTGGCAGTATTTCCCGCATACGTTTTACCGGAAAGAAGATTCAACTTCTTGACAGGCGCTTTCTCTGAGAAATCCACATCCTTGAAGTCAATCCAAAATACATTGGGATATAAAGTAGACTCAAAGTAATAAACTTTATCCTTCTGATCGGAAACTGTCCTCCATCGGGTTGAAGAAATATTCGGCTGATCAGGAGTGCTGATACCGAATGGAACGGAAGTATTGCGTATCACGCTGAATACACTGGCCAAGGCTGTACGGGTATCTTCTGTTTTAGGAATAGCATTTATATAGAAAGAAGCTCTCACAAAACGGTCGGCAGCACGATTGGTACCCGGCAAAAAAGTGGTTCCTCCGATATTCTTCCAGTAATCATCAAGCGCCAGTTGCTGATCAAACACAGGTGAGTTTGTCATTACCTGATATGCTTTGCTATGATGAATATCCAACTTTCCGTCCACATACTCAAAAATAGCATTATCACCCGTAGCGTCCGAAATGGAAAGATGAAGAGTAGCCATACGCGTACCGTCGGGCATCATATCCGACACCACATCGAAAGTATTCTTTTCTACCTCGGCAACAGCCTCATCCACCGTTGCAAAATTATCAAGCATATATTGTACCCAGGCGGCTATGGACAAAGCCGGTCTCTCACCGTTCCATTGGGGATAGGATGATTCTGCCAGCCACAACAGATTGGCAACGAGTCCTTTTTCATTCATACCGTCAGTGCTACAGATGTCATAAGCCGAAGTTATCACACTGCCGTATTTAGATTTCCAACGCATCGGGTCCTTCCCTACCTCTCCGTTGCGCTCCATACCTCGCGGGAAAATCCAGATATTACTACGGGTATCTTCTTTCCAATCCATAGTACGACCGGTTATTATCATATTATTATCACCCTGATAGACTACACGGGTACAAGCATTCAAATGATTTACAGATACTCCAAAGAGTGTAATCATGAATACCATATTATAAAGAACATTCACTTTTCGCATAATTGATTCATGTTAAGTTGTTAGTTAATTTGCAGTATAAACAAACAATCACATTGCAAAGTTCTTAAAATGAGTAGATACATATTCCAATTTCTCAGACATGAGATCAAAGGAAATTGAAAGGATTAGAAAGCAAAACATCATAATAATAGCAAAACAGTTAATATGCACTCATCATGGTAGCATTTCAATATGTTTAGTGACATACTATATTTCACATATTTACATTCCAGCATATTCTATGAATAAAATGATTATAACAATGCGCTATTTCAGTATATATTTGCAGTTTTAACTGCTTTTTATGCAGAAAAGGGTTACTACTTATGATTGATATGGTTACTAGATATGGGCAAAAAGGTTACTACATACCAACAAAAGGGTTACTACATATCAGAATTTGCCTTATTGATATTATATTTCCCACTTATTAGTGCGTTTATTTCATCCAGAATAAATGTAAGTATTTTGATACCGCATTAACTATCTGACGTTTATTCATTTTCGTTTGCACGCTTCCAATCCTATTGACCTCCGGACAGAAATAGTACATTCTCAGTCAACTAAAAATACAAATTGTCAAAATGACAATACTAAATACAAGATTATCTCAATCATCTATTAATCAAACAAATAAGCATAATTCACACAAATTTATGTCAGAATCACATATCCCCAATTAATCAAATATTCATACGCGCATGTATAATTAGTAAATTCGCACTATAAAATAATAAATAAAAAACAAGCAAATGAAAATTAGGCTAACGCAACTGACAAATTCTCTAAATATCCCACATATGAAATATTCCAGATTACTCACAGCAATCATGATGCTTACAGGAGTGCTGACCGCATGCTCGGATCAAGAAAACGAACAGGACGGTGCGAACGAACGAACAGCACTGAGTATTAACGCCGGTATCGGTGTTATCCCTGCCAGCACGTCCTCTGCAACCACCCGTGCCACAGATGCTTCCTGGCAAGCGAATGATGCCATCGGTATAGTGATGCTGGATGCCGGAACAAACACTGTGACCGAAGGAAAGACCAATTACCGTTATATTACCACAACCGGAAACGGCAGTTTTACCCCGGACGGAAAGGAGCATACCGCCTATTATCCCACCGCAGGCGCCCAGGTGGACGTACTGGCTTACTATCCCTACACCACAACCATATCAGCAGGCAGTTTGAATATTCCTGTGGACGTAAGCGATCAGAGTAATCCGGCAGCTATCGACCTGATGACAGCCGAGAAAGTAACCGGACGCTCGTCGAAGGCGCCGGACGTGTCACTCATGTTCACACACCGCCTATGCAAACTCGTGCTGAAAGTGGTGAAAGACGAAACAACTTCCGACGTGACGCTGACAGGTGCCACAGCCATACTGGCAGGTACAGCCACCACCGGAAACTGGAACCTGATAACGGAAAAACTCAGTACGGAAGGAGAAGCAAGAGACCTGACACTCCCCCTCTCTGCTGATGGAACCATTGCTACCGCCATCGTGATGCCCACCCAAGCCGGAGACGGAAAAAGCATCACCGTGACCACCACCGACGGCAAGAGTTACACCGCCACAATTGCCGCCAACCTCGCTCTGGCCGCCGGAACAGTGAACACATACACCATGACACTGCACCGCAACCAGGCCAGCATCACTGCCGGCATCACACCGTGGACAGACGGTACCACCGTGCCACTGGAAAGCCTGCACATAGAAGTACCCGCTGACGCCACCGCCAACGGACTGACCACCTTCGAAATGTGGCGCAACCAGGCACAGAAGACGGATACACGCATCTATACTTTCAGCAACAACGGAAACAGCGGAACCGGCACCTGGACTGCCACTCCAAAGCCTTTCTACATTGAAGAGATCGCCACAACCGATCATTTCTACGCCCTCCACACGCCCGCCGATGACCGGAAAGATGGTCTGACCGGGCTGAAAGCCCTCCTTGCCACCGGCCCCGCATCACTACAGCCTTCCGCTACGGGAAGTATCGCCAATAGCCTCTCCCTCAATTTCAAGCACCTGATGGCGCAGCTCACCGTAACACTGGCACCCGGCAAGGACTTCCCCACCGGCGTATCAACGGAAGGAGCCACCGTTATCTTGCCCGAAATGATCTCAGGATACACCTTGGACGGCATTACCCTGACGGCAGACGATACAAAGAAGACCGGATACAAAAACATAACCGTAACTTCGGGACGGACAGCCATCCTCACCGTAGTTCCGCAAACGTTGTCCCAAGGAACTGAAATCAGCGTAAAACTAACCGGTGGAAACACCTATAAGACAACATTGGGCAAGGCCGTAGCATTAAGTGCAGGTAGCAAAACCAGCATCAACCTCACTATCAGCCCGACGCAAACGGCAATCAGCGTTTCAGTGAATCCATGGACAGACACCGATGCCGTCGCCCAAAACATCACCATCGAAGGAATAGAGACAGGAAGCGCCACGGGAAGCTATGAGTCCGCAGACAAAGACTTACTGGTACTGACCGGCACCAACGAGACTATCCCCACCGAAAAGCATACCACCAGTTACATATATAATAAGGTGAACAACCAATGGAACTCCAACGCCCCTCTCTATTGGGACAGCTTCAGCCAATTCGCCGCTGCAAAGGCAAAAGGCGGCAGTGCAGACGCAGCAAGCGACAATACAGGCAATGCAGACAGCAACACGCCCTGCACCTTCCGCTTTGACGCCCTCATCATTCCCGCCGTCACACCCACGGAAGCATGGATAGCCTGTGGTGCAGTGAAAGATTACCTACAAGGATCGCTCACCGCCACCACTTTCGGTACACCACTCAGTTTCCGGCTAAGCCATCTCATGGCGCAAATCAGCGTGACACTGAAACCGGGCATCGGATATACGGCGGAAGACCTGAGCCAAAACGTCACCGTACACTTGTACGGGTTGCATACCCTGACCGACGAAGGCGTGGAAACTGACGGCACCCTGATCCTAAGCAAAGAGGCCGCATCTTCTCCATTAAAGATGAACAAGGCGGCAGAGGCAAACGCTGAAGGAAACTTCACGTACACTGCCCTTGTGGCTCCGCAGACTATCGTCCAGGGAAATCTCGTCGCACGCATCACCCTCACTGCACAGGAGGCGGACGGAACGACACCCGTCAGCCTGGACTACGATTACCGTGCGGGAAGCAACGGATTCGTCTACCGTGCCGGACAGAACAATAAACTGGTGCTCACCGTCAGCAAGGCGGGCGTGAGCGCAGTGTTCACCCTGACGGACTGGGATGATTCGCAAGAGGCCACCGAGGGGGATGTAACGGTAGATTAGAGCCGCACCACCCTTTAGATTAAGAACAACTTAAATAGTAAGAAATATTATAATAAATAAGTTTTGTATATAGCCTCAAAGGCTTTAGAGATATTGCGTAGGGCTTTCGGGCTGACAAGCTATATGCAGGACGTGAATAATAAATTAACAAAAACAGTATGAACAAGCTAAGTTTTAAAATCAGCACCTTGCTGGCAGTTGCAGTTCTTTTTGCCGCGTGCAGCAATGACGAGACATTAACGCCCGAAACTGACGGACAAGTAGACATCAGCACTCGCGTGAATGCGGGTAACGAGGCTACGGCCGAAGGCACCTACGCACCAACAGACGGCACCCAACTCTTCCTTTATTACAAGGAGATGGGCAATGCCGACGACAACGGCACCTTCACCTACACGAACAACAAATGGGAAAATACCCGAAAACTCTACTGGGACGACCTGACGTCCGTAACCGTAGGAGACGTGCAAGCCTACCCCTTCTTCGCCGCATCACCACAAACGCCCACCACATCGCCGGCCGTATCCGTCAACCAAAACACCGGCAACGCCTACACCACCAGCGACCAACTCATCGCCTACATCACCGTTCCGAAGCGGCAAACCGTACTCAACCTCAAGTTCCGCCACGTATTGTCACAACTGAAGGTAGTCATCGAGTCGCCTACGGGAAACAATCAGGTGGACCTCAGCGGAACCACCCTCAGCATAAACGGCACCCGGACGACATACTCGCTGGCATACACCGGCACCGCACAGGATAAGGACGGCAACGATATCACCGTACCCAGTGAAGCTGTGCCCGCCATCGCCACCGCAGGCACCGACGCACAGGCTGTGGCAGTAACTCCAAAGACCGTAGCCCGCAGTACAGGAAACGCCACGGAAGCCGCACAGGCCACCTTCGAGGGAATCCTCCCACCGCAAACATGCAGTCCCGTGCTTGCCTTCACCATCGAAGGAAAGACATACACCTACAAAGCCGTTGAAACCACACTGGTAGCCGGAAAAACCACCGCCTACAAGCTCAGCGTAACCAAGAGTGGCATAGAACTCAACAGCATCACCCTGGAAGACTGGGATACCACCGCCCCCGCCACTAAAGCCGACATCAAAGCCGACCTCACCGGAACAGCCTCCGCAGGCGGTAGTGGTACGGAAGCCATCAAGGGAACCGCCATGAGCATCTGGAAAAAAGGAGTCGGCAACACAGGAAGCACAACGAATGACGCGCAGGCTGACAAGGCCGCAGCACACGCCTACACCTTCGCCGGCAGTGTATGGAGCAGCACGAACCCCATTTACGTAGACGACACAAATCTGACTAACGACCGTTTTTATGCTACCATCGAGAATGCCACCGACAGCAAGACCCGGGTGGTAGATCTGATAGGCGCCGGCCCCGCCACCATGGGACAAGGCATCCTGAACTTCGGCTTCCGCCATTTGATGGCACAGCTGGCCGTGAACGTAGTAGCCGGAACGGACTTCCCCGCAGGCATCTCCCTGACCGACGCCACCGTAAAGACCCCCGCCATGCTGACCGCCTACACTCTGGGCTACAACACCACTGACAACAGCCTTCTGCAAGTGAATCCCACCGTCGGCAGCACCAGCACCACCTACACAGATCTCGCCACCGGAGTTTCCGCCACTGACAACACCGGTACCGCCATCATCACGGGTGAGACCACCTACCTCGTAGTGCCGCAGACACTTGCCCAAGGCGCATCGTTCACCGTCAGCGTGGGCGACAAGACTTACACCGGTACACTCAACGCAGCTCTCACTCTGCAGGCAGGCAAGAAGAACGTCCTGACACTGACCCTGAACCCCACCGCCATGACCGTGGGCAGCATCACGCTTGCGGAATGGGGAGCAGGAAGCAAGGGTAGCGGCAGCAGCGAAGTGGACGGAGTCACCATCACCACCACCACCCTGACGAACATCGACCAAGCCGGCACGCTCTACCTGGCAGCCACAGCAGAAAGTACCTCCGGCGTAGCCGCCAACGGCACAGGAACTTATCCCGTGAAATACGAGAAGAGCCAAGCCTCCATCGACGATGCAACCGGTAGCGGATACTCCCCCATCATCTGGGACAATCTGGCAAAAGGAAACTACACCTATACCGCCCTCTTCGTCCCCAAGGAATACCGGCACGGAGCCGTGGCAGGCAACAACCACGAGTTTGACTACCTCATCGCCACTTCCGACGTCACCGCATGGGGCACACAGCCCGGTTTCAGCACCGAAGGCCACAAACTAACACACGCCATGGCACAGCTGGACGTGAAGTTAATATCGGGTACAGACGGATTCACAAACGCTGAACTGAACGCCGCCGCTGTAAAGACAGACAGTAAAAAGAAAGTATCTGTCGGCAGCACCACCGCTACACTGAACATCAGCGACCTCACCACTGCCAAGAACGTAGCCCTGAAGAAGACCGTGGATGCAGCCGATGCTAGCGGTACCAACGCCACCTTCAGCGCCCTTATTGCTCCGCAGCAACTGAAGCAGATAGTCATCACCATCAACGGGAACAACTACACGCTGAATAAAGAACTGACGATGACAGCCAACCAGAAGTTCAGCCTCGAAGTCACCGTAAGCCGCACGCCGCTGGGCTTCTCGGCAGCTGTGACCAACTGGACCGAAGCCTCGATGACGGAAGGCGGAGTGGTAGTAGATCCCTAAACAAAACAAAGAAAGATATGAAGAAGAAAAATAATCTATTCCTGACCGGTTGCCTGGCACTATGCACCCTGACAGCCTGTACCGACAGCATCGACGACGCATCGGACACGCGTGACCCGGCAGATGCCGTCACCCTCAGCGTGAACACCGATGACGCCAACCCGCAGACGCGCGTCACCACCGGTAGCACCGAAGCATATATCCCCGATCAGAACGTAGACCTACATCTTTACAGCAACTCCGTGGGCAGCTCCATAACGGCCGTATACAACAACACCGCCGGTGACCAAACCACCAACGCCACCTGGGAGGCCAAGGCCGGCACGTCTCCTCTCTACTGGGACGATGCCATCGGCACCGACGGCAACAAATTCTACAGCTTCTATGCCGTGGTGAATGCGCACGCATCCTCCGGAAAAGGCAGTAACGACAATGCCGTCTACACCATACCCACCAACCAAGCTGACCCAGCCACCGGCTCCGAGATTTTTTCTCCCTATGAGCGGGCTGACCTGTTGACGGCTTATACTTATACCACCCGGCGGCGTCAGGACCTCCAGTTCACCCTGAAGCACCTCATGGCACAGCTCACCGTCACACTGACCACGTTCGAAGGAAACAACGGATTCAGCCCCACACAACTGGCGGGAGCCACAGCCGAAGCTTCGCTGATAGCGCCCTACACGCTGGTGTATACTGACGTGGCCAACACTACGAATGCTGATAAAGCTAAAGAAACGCCCGCCACCGCCACTGCAAGCGGCACCACCAGCACCGCTTTCACCATGCAGCGCACCCTGCACTACAAGTCGGGCACTGAAGAGACGGCCGGAAACGTGGCGAGTGTCACCTTCCGTCTCATCGCCCCGCCTCAGACAATAAGCAGCACCGATGGAGGCATCGTGCTCACCATCGACGGAAAGACCTACACCTTCAAGCCCGACAAACCCAAAAATAACATCCAGCTGACAGCAGGCCGGAACACCATCCAGCCCATCGTAGCCCGGAAGTCTGCACTGATTCCCGGTACCATCCAGCTGAAAGACTGGGACACCTCGACCAACGCCAGTCAGAGTGTGACGGCGGACGGAGTGGTAACACCCCAGGATATTGATCTCTCGGGCATCACGGAAACGGGAACACTGTATCTGCGGGCTACAACCTCGACGAGGAGCGTCACTGACGGCACCATCGGTACATACCCCATTCAATACCAGACATCTTCCACAGGAGGTACGGCCAGCATCAATACCGCCGATGCCGCCTACGCCCCCATCCTATGGGACAACCTGAACAAGTGGGATAACGATGCATCCACCGGTACCCTGCAAAAGTATTATTTTCATGCCGTCTTTATCCCCACCAACTACCGCCACGCCACTAACACCGGTGCGGATAGAAACAAGGAAAACCACGAGAAGGACTATCTTGAAGGCCGGAACGCAGCAACCGAATGGGGCGAATCACCTAAATTCACCGAAAACAGCTCCGGCAGCGGCGATGACCGACGCTTGGAACATCAGACCGTCCGGTTCATCGTGAATCTGAAAAGCGATGGTACCTACGATACCGCCACTCTGAACTCCGCCTCAATCAAGCTGAAACGCAACAAGAAAATGACCATCTCAGGCTCTGGCAACAATGCATGGAGCAGCATCAGCGATGGCTGGCCCAGTATCACCACCGCCACGCTTACATCCGGTGAGTCCACCGACGTCACCCTGGTGAAGATCGAGGATGCCACCGACAGTGGTTCCGGCGCCACTGAAGCCAAACCCGCCCGATTCGTTGCCATTATCGCCCCACAAACTTTAGGAGCAAACAGTGCAAGTGGCGCCACTATCGGTACTGACTATCTGACCCTGACCTTAGGCAGCGGTACGGCAACAGAGAAAACCTACACTCTGAAAGCAGCCGACAAGGATGGGCTAACGCTGAAGTACGGCAGCCAGTACACCCTCACCGCCACCCTGATAAAATCCGAACTCAATCCGGGTACCATTGCGGTGGAAGCATGGAAAGAAGAATCGGGTGAAGGCAACTTCGAGTGGCAATAGTAACTCCGATTCTTCCGACGCACGGGAGAGCGATAACGAGACGAAGAACCAAAAGACATAAAGAACAAGAAACAATGAAAAAACAAAAGAAAATAAAGACATGCAGGTACAGCGATGAATTCTGGAAAAACGTCTGGTACACCATACGCTACGGCGATTCACTGGGTGACCGGATCATCATTCCACTGCTCTCACTGTGCATTCTCCTCTGCATCTCTTTCCTCATCTTCCTGCTGACGAGCTGCACAGCCGACCCTCTGCCTGTTACCGACCCCGAAGGCACCGGCACCGAAGGCCTGCGCACTCCCCTCACCATCGGCCTCCTCACCATCGAGGGTAACGATGGCTACGACGGCTCAGTACCCGCTACCACACGCATGGCGACCGACCCCGCAGGCAAAGACAACGCTTGGGAAGCGGGAGATTGCATCGCCGTCAGTGCCCCCAAACTGGGAAACAACGACATGGGAAGCAAGACGCTCACCGCCACCTATGTATATACCGGCATAACGGACAACCTCTGGCGGCAGATAAACCCGAATGACAACAGCGACCCATACCGAGCTCAAGCTGAAGCTACCGACATCTATCCCCTCTACATCGACGACATCGACCGCAACAGTGGGAAGACGATTTCCGTAGAAACCTACGGCGGCAACCTCCATTGGGAAGGCAGCATCACATACACGAATCAAACCACCCGGAAGAACTACTGTCTACAGAACTACCTATCCTGCGACAATGCCCGGATAGCCGAAGCCGACAATGAAATCCCCGGCATCAAGCGCGGACAACTGTACGCCGAACTCCTTCATCGGCGCGTCAGCATCGTGGTGCGGGTAATAGACCAGACAATGCCCAACGTGCTACCCACCACCAGCGAAGCCACTCTCGACGGCACCGACGCCAACGATATCGATGCTGTGAAGCTGACACTGACCGGTGGCCCCAACGAGAACAGCAAAAACAACCAAATCGTCTGCTGGCACACCGGTAAGGCTACGGAAACGATAAACGGTCGGCAACAATCCGTTACCACCTTCCGTGCCTATATGTACTTAACGGACGTGCCGGGCATTACGACCACTACCGACGTCAGCACAGGAAAACAGAGCGGCACCGTCCCCGACGGCTCCACCTTGGGCACCCTCACCTTCACCCCCAACACCGGAAGCACACCGCAGACGCTGACTATAAAATATTCTATCACCAAGAATGCTGGCGTCCCCCCCACCATCACCACCGGCACGCGCATCACAGTGATGGCACCCTTCAATGTTTCCCAAAACCTGGACGCCACGGCAACGCTCAACACCTGGGAAGAAATAGACGCAGGAGATACGGGAACGGAGACAATAGAGTTGAAACCTGCCACGAATCCGGACGGTACAGAAAAGAAAGGTACTAACGGCCAACCTATCTATGAACTCTCCTCAGCCCAAGACCTGCTACTCTTTGCACAGATCGTAAACGGGACGGACAACCCCGCAGGCGACAGCGTGACCGGAAACCTGAAGCTATGGTGGGAACAGTGACCTGTACCAAGCAACCCAAGACAGTAACGAAAGTCCAAAAACAATAGAACGATTATGAAAAAGAAAACAACATACCTTGCCACCCTCATCCTGTTCGCCCTCGGACTGATGTCAGCCTGTACCCCCGGCGAACTGGACGGCGACGACAACAGTAACCCCGACGCCACACCGGTGCCACTGGCCGCAACCGTCAGCCTGCCCGCAACGGGCACGGTGACCCGGGCCAACGCCACCACCGGCAGCATCAAGTTCGATGTCAGCGGCAGCAGCTTCACCCTGAGGCGCTACGACCAGGCACCCGACGGCACCACCACCCTGACCGCCTCCGCCGACTACGAAATAGCAGACCGCAACGACAACACCTCCGGCAGCGGCACCAGTTCGCAATACTTCAAGCTGAAGACGTCCACGGGCACCTCCGCCAACACCCACATCCCCGTCATCCCCACTGAACAAGCCGACCTACGCATCGAGGAAACCGCCGCACCGGTACTGATGAACGTCCCCGCAGACATCAGCGGTACAAGCGGCACTGCTGACGATGCCACGACCAATGTCTACGTCCCCTTCCGCACCCGGATGAAGTACGGTGCCGAAGTACCCGCAAATCCCGACGTCAGCATCCCCTCCGCCACGGACAAAGAACGGACCGGCATCACTCTCTCCGCAGACAAAAAGGCAGGCATCGCCACCATCAACCCCGCCTACACCACAGCTGCCCTGCGCCTGGTGCTGAAACTCTACAACGCCGGACAAGGAACCGTGGTGAACTACGTATCCTGCCCCCTGACTATGACAGGCGACAGCCCCACCACTCAATACGCCCCTACCGTAACGCACGGCATCCAAGCCAATCCCGGCACGGATCCCGGCAGTATCATCTACACCGACGCCACGGCCGCCTGCCAATACACAGCCGTCAGCCAGCAGATCGTCATCTTCGGCGAACTGACACCCGGCACGAACACCAGTGAAAGCTCCACAGGCACCAACCGGCTCACTCCGGGCAGCACATGCGTGGCAGTACTTACCACCTCCACAGGTGAACTGCTTTCCGTCACCTGGCCTACAAGCGCTACCATCAACGCCGTGCCACAGCCCGGAAAGATGTTGACGCTCACCGTACACGTGAAGGGAGACATGGCCTACATCGCCCCCAACGGCATCACAATCTCCGGATTTGAGGACGGGAACGGAGAAGGAGGAGAGACGGCAGGCGGAAGCCCGGGCATCGCCAGTGGTCTGACGGAGCTAAATCCGGACATATTCTGCATTGCAAATCCAATGTGGGTGGTGACCGGAGGAGGCACAGAGGCCACTTCCAGCAGCAACACCGACAGCAAAGACGTGACAGTATTGAAGAATGTGCGCACGGCGCTGAACAAGATATACACTCCGGATAACGACAGCTACACCGGCCCCAACTACATCGACCTAATGCTGACAGATGTGACCACACTGCCAACATACAACAACGATGGCGCTTTCCAAAGCTACAAGCAGTTACGCAACATAGAGTTGCCTGCAGTGACCGACATCGAGGAATACGCCTTCTACAAATGCGAATCCCTCACCACAGCAAGTATGCCATCAGCAAAGACCATCAGGAAAAACGCCTTTATTGGCTGCCAAGCTTTAACAAACCTCGACATCTCCGGCGTTACCCAAATATGGAACTTAGGAACTTCAGAACAAAACTACCTGCTCAGTGCCTTTGGCAGCGGCGCCTACCCCAACTGTGACCTCGTGCTAAATTCCGCCCTGGAACAATACTGCTATGCCGCCGATGGCACCTCGCAGAACGGTCCACTCGTAAAACTCAAGATAGAGGGCCATGATAGTAGTGGCGCCCCTTACAGCTACACCATCACCTTCCGGAGCATCACCTTCAAATGACGGCAACAGAGATGAAGACAGCAGCACGTTCGCTTTATCCGCATCGTCCGCGTATCCATTGAACTCATAACCCAATAAACAGCATAGCAATGAAAAAGAAATTCATACCCACCACATTCACCCTCGCACTGGCAACCCTGAGCCTCGCCCTCATACTGCCTACCGCCTGTACCCGGGATGAACTCATAACACCCGTCCATCCCGACGCCCCAGCACCCTCCAACGGCGGCACCCCCGATGCCCCCGCACTCCTCATCTCCCTCGGCCAAAAGCCCGGATACGCAGGAGAAAACGTCGAGTCGGGAGAGTCCGTCCCCGCCACCCGCACCAGCACCACCACCGGATGCTGGCAGGCAGGCGACCAAGTCACCGTCAACCTCACCTACTACAGCATCTCCGCCCAGGAAGCTCAAGCCGATATTCCCTCCACAGCCGATGACGAGGCCCGAACCGCCGCCATCGAAGCACGCCTCATCCTGGCCCAGCTCTCCACCGGCGACACCTCTGGAAGTACCTCACAACAGACCTTGACCTGCACCGCTGAAGCCACCGGAGCCACTCCGACCACCCCCTCACAGTGGACCGCCACGCCCTCGCTCGTCATCGTCCCCACCGGCACACGCTCCATACGCGCCCAGTACAGCTACCAAGGCATCCCCAATCCGTTGACCGGCACTTCCGAGGAAATCAGCGCCACCACCGGCACTATCCCCTTCGACCTGAAACTGACAGCCGACGATCTCGCGCAGAAAAACTACATCGTCCACCTCCCCGCCCCCCAATGGAAGCGACAGACGGCACTCGTAGAAGTCACTGGTATCCCTCAGGGAACTTACCTAACGCTACGAACCACCGGATGGGGAAAGGGATATAACAATCAGACCAACCAATATGACTTAGAAATCGACGTCATCGCCGACTATTCCTCCCGGCCCGCCACCGCCACGGACGGCACCGCTCTCTTCCACCTGCCCCTACTGAAGCAGAAGCCCACCGAAGCCACGGACAACGTGAAAGATCTGGAAGCCATAGTGGGAGAGACACCTTTCTATATATACTACAGCCTGCCACTGGACAACAACCTCGTTGCCCAAGCCAAGCTAACCAAAGCACAGGACAAGTTCACACTCGACTACTCCCTCACCTCCGGCGGTAACGAAGTGGACTTGCAGGGAATGGTGACAGCCGACGGTCTGCAGGATGACGCCATCCATGGAACAGGAAAGCTGACCAACGTCAATCCCCGTTGGACGGTGACAAGAGGCGGAACGGATAACTTCAGTGGCACCACGAAAGACGCCACTGTGCTGACGAACGTGCGCACAGCGTTGAACGTGATTTACACCCCGAGCAACAGCAACTACAACGGCGTCAACGGCTACATCGACCTGACACTGCAGGACGTGACCACACTGCCGAAGCAAAACACCGGCACCGGTGCTCTTGAGAAATACCACCAGCTACGTAGCGTGGAATTATCTGCGGCAACAAGCATCGGCGAGAAAGCCTTCTACTACTGCGAAGCCCTCACCACAGCAAGTATGCCGAAGGCGACAAGCATCGAAAACTTTGCTTTCGCCGGCTGCAAAGCTCTCACCACAGTAAGCATGCCACAAATAACAAGCATCGGGAGATACGCTTTCAATAGCTGCGATGCCCTCAAGACAGCAAGCATGCTATTGACAGAAACCCTCGGAGAAGGCGCCTTTCAAAACTGCAAAATCCTCACCACAGCAAACATGCCAATAGCAAACAGCATCGGGGGATACGCCTTCAGTGGCTGCTCTACCCTCGCCACAGTAAACATGCCAATGGCAAACAGCATCGGGAACAACGCCTTTTTCGGCTGCAAAGCCCTCACCATAGCGAGTATGCCGCAAGTGACAAGCATCGGGCACAGCGTCTTCAATGGCTGCGACGCCCTCATCACAGCAAGTATGCCGAAGGCGACAAGCATCGGAGATCTAGCTTTTTCCAATTGCAAAGCTCTCACCACAATAAACATGCCGCAAGTGACAAGCATCGGGAGCAGCGGCTTCTCCGCCTGCTACGCCCTCACCACAGTAAACATGCCGAAGGCGACAAGCATCGGGGACTATACCTTCTTCAACTGCGCCGCCCTCACCACAGTAAACATGCCAATGGCAACAAGTATCGGGAGTGGCGCCTTCTCCGCCTGCTACGCTCTCACCAAAGTAAGCATGCCGAAGGTGACAAGCATAGGGAACTATGGCTTCTCCGGCTGCAACGCCCTTACCACAGCAAGCATGCCGCAGGCGACAAGTATCGGGAACGATGCCTTCAACAACTGCAAAGCCCTCACCACAGTAAACATACTACAGGCAACAAGCATCGGGAACAGAGCTTTCTCCGACTGCAAAACCCTCACCACAGCAAGCATGCCGCAGGCGACAAGCATCGGGAGCGGAGCCTTCTACGGCTGCATCGCCCTTCAGAGCCTCGACATCTCCAGCGTCACGAAGATAGAGAAGCTGGGAACTGATTACGGTTCCATGTTCTTCCCCGCCTTCGACAACTCCACTGACCCCGAGACCTTCAAGAACTGTGACCTCCTGCTGAACTCCGCCCTGAAGCAGTATTGCTACGACACCGACGGTACCTCGCAGAACGGTCCACTGGTCAACCTCAAGATACCGACCAAGATAAACAGCTCCGATGAGACCGACTCCTACACCTTCACCTTCCGCAGCATCACCTTCAAATGACAGCAGAGATGAAGACAACTCGGTTCAGCTCCTTATAGCGAACATGATAAAAACCGAGTAAAAGGAACAGGCCGAAAGCGTCACCACCGCGAACGGAGCACAATAATCAGCATTCACCACAGAGGGGTACAGAGGGAGAAAAAAGAGAAAAGACGAAGAACTCTGTTAAACTCCGTGGTGAAAAAAGAAAAAATCGATAACCCCAGAATTAATTGCATCACAATGAAACAGAATACCCCTTTCACCCAACGGCGCCACGCCCACATCCTCAACCTCATCCTCAACCGGAGCCTGAGCCTTGTCCTGAGCCTTGCCCTAAGCCTCAGCGCCTGCCACCCCGACTCCCTCGACGACCTCGACGGTGACAACGACAGCGGCATCGCCCTCACACACTTCCTGGCAGAAATCCTGACGCCAACAGACGGGATTACCACCATCCCCACCGCCGCCCGCACCCGCTCCGACGGAACCGATGACAAGGGCTACACCGGCCTCGTGAAGACCCGTTTCATCCCCGATGACGTGATTCACATCGTACTCACAAATGCCGACAACAGCAATGCCATCGCCTACTCCACCGCCACCCTGCAACAGCAGGACGGTAGCGCCACCCCCACCGCCCGGTGGATCATCAGCCCCGCCATGTCCACTCCTCAAAACGGCAACTTCGAGCTCCTCGCCTTCTACAACGGGCAGACTGCCCCCTACATCGCAAGCAGTTCCCAGTCCGCCCCCGAAGCGGCCCTGAAGGCCTATATTCAAGCCGAACGCGGCTCCCTGTTCACCACCGCCCCCGACACCCCCGACACCCCACCCTATGTCGATGCACTGACAGCCCTATACAGCAGCCAGTCCGGTAATCAAACCCTCGCCAACGATCCCCTCAAGCCCTCACCGGGAGCCCTCAACCTCGCCTCCGACGGTACTCTCACCGCAAGCTTCCAGCACCGCAACACCATCATCAATATCTCCGGCATCACTAATCAGCTGGGCGCCCCTGTCAATGCCATCCGGGCAACCATTTATTCGGAAGACGCCCTAAATCACACCCTGCCCCTCACCCCCATTGCCGATGCAACCGAAGCCGGCAACGGCGCGTGCCAATGGCAAGCCATCTCCCGCCTCAATCTCAACGCAAGCTATCAGAGCAGTTTCTACCTCCACTCACTCACCGTCACCCTGGGCGGCACCGTCAATCGTGATCCCGACACCGGTCTGAACACCGTCACGGGAGGCACTCAAGTCACTGTCACCATCCCCGCAGGCGACACCGCCCCCGACGCAGCCGATCCCTCCGCACGCGGACGCAGGCTCTACATAGCCCGCCAATACACCTACCGCCTCAGTCTGCTGCCCGGTGCCTGCACCGCCATCCCTGCCAACGGAGACCTCGACGGCAACGACGAGGATATGAAGTGGGACGACCAGGGAAACTTACTCACCGTGCCGCAAGGATACACCCCCATCTACAACGAGGAAGAACTGCGCAAGATAGGTGTGAAAAATACAGACGGGGACTATAATTATACCAACTCCGACGGTAAAAATTATGAGTACTCCCTTTCTGCCAACTACATCCTCATGACCGACATCAACCTCACTCCGGGATACGATCCCGCCACCGGCACTGGCGGCACACTGCCCGATAAAGATTTCAATGACATACCAGACGAAGGCAATACCGAACTCTGGACACCCATCGGCAACGAGGGTACCAGCACCTCCTTCAAAGGCCATTTCAACGGCAATGGTCATACCATCACCGGCATGACTATCAACACATCAACACTGAAAAACGCTGGATTCTTCGGCTATACCTCCGGAGCCGTCATCTACAACCTCCACATGAAGGACGCACGGGTGAAGAATATGAACAACAATAATAAGACCGGTAGCCTTATCGGAGGCTGCGCTAATGGCACCACCGTTTCTCTCTGTAGCGCCACCGGCTGCGCAGTGAGCGGCAATGAGACCGGTGGCCTGATAGGTGAAACCTCTCAGACTGATATTACTCTGACCCGCTGTCACGCCACCGACTGCAAAGTATCCGGCACCAGCTACAGTGGTGGCCTGATAGGTTACAATAGCTCCGTCATCACCGCATGCTACGTACGCAACTGCGACCTCAGCGACTGCACCGGCTACCATGGCGGTCTGGTAGGATGCTATTCTAACGCCATCCTGTTCGGTTGCTACACCTCCGGCAACACGTTCGGTAGTAACACTTCCGCTTCCCTTGTCGGCAGCAACTACGGCAGCATCATCGCCTCTGCCTACGCTGTAAACGCTACGAAGAACGATAACTCCGGTGATGCCACTACCATCGGGCTAATCACAGAAAACAAAAAAAGCAACAATGACCTCTCCCCCACCCTCTCCGGCCTCGTCTCCCCCTTCAAGGAAAGCAGCAGCACAGGAAACACCGACACGAACGGTGAGCCCACCGGATTCGGCTTCTATTGGGGTGCAGGCTATCAGCAACTGCTCGTCACCGGTACCGATAAAGATACAGCCGAAGGCGTCACCACCACCACTAAGCCTCTTTTTGCACTGGACAATGAAATAAGGAATGACTGCACCTTTAGTGTCACCGCCCCCATCATAGAAAACGGTACAGTCACCACCGCAGGCAACACCACCCTCACAAATGTCTCCACGGTGATGGTAAACACCACCGGTAACATCTATGCGCAGAAGCGCAACTGGACCGCCGCCGGCATCTGGGGTGCTACGCTCGACGCAGCAGCCGGAAACACCGTAGGCAGCACGGATGCCACAAAGAAGGTTATCCTCGCCCCGCCTATCATTCAATGGAGCTATCAAGGGGAGCAGTAGCATCGCTACAGCACAGCAGCATCCGGGAAACTGACCGGATTAAAAATCCCGGATGAAACCAATTATAATCATTAGAAAATGAAAACAATATGAAGCAGAATATCCAACAACTCATCATCGCCGCTACCATTATTCTGGCAGCAGGCAACAACTGGGCCGTAGCACAAAGCAACAGTACAGCAATCAGCAGTAGCGAAACAATCAGCACCTCCTCGCCCTCTCCCCGCCTCTCCCTGCGCAGCAACCTCCTGCTATGGGCCTTTGGCAGCCCCTCGCTCGGCATGGACCTCACCCTCGGCCGCCGCTGGCAGGTAGGCCTCGACGGCTCATACGGAAATTGGTCGCTCAGCCACCGCACCCACGCCGCCCGCCTCAGCACCGCCGGACTGCAACTGCGTCGCTACTTCCGCCCCTTCACCAACAGAAACTCCGCCTCCCACCCAAGTCTTGACATCTACATCTCTTCCTCCCGCGGCGCCTACCTCGGCATCGACCTGCGCTACACCCACTTCAACGAGCAGCTACTCACCGCCGGCACCCCGGGACGCGAGGGCGACCTCATATCAGCCGGAATCCTCCTTGGATACTCCTTCGCACTTGACCCCTGCGGCCGCTGGGCCATTGACGCCGCACTTGCCCTGGGATATCAGCACCAAGACTACGACCGATACACCTGGTACGCCCCCGCCGCCCAAAACCGGCTACTCGGTACCCGCACCCACAACCGCTTCACACTGACGGCACTCGACGTCGCACTCGTCTACCGATTCTGAAAACATCCCCATTCCGCCCACCGAGCCCCTCTCAGCAGCGGAAGAATACAACAGCCATAACCGGAAAACCCCAAGCAACAGCCGGAGAACAAAAAGAAAACAATAACTCGAAAACAACAAGAAAATAATATGAAAACAAAACAATACGCCGCCCACCCGCTCACCACCACCCAATCCGAACTACCGTCGGCAATCCTGTCCGCACTTACAATAGCTCTCCTGTCGGCGCTCCTGTTTACCTCGTGCAGTAAACACCACTACCTCGAACTCTTCCTCGACCCAGACGGCGAACCCATCGAAAACCCCGGCCGAATTTTGCTCAGCGCCCCCGGCGTCGCCAACCCTCTGCTACCCGCCATCCTCACCGACCCCGCCCGTGAGGATCGCATCGTTGCCACCGTCCTCCACGACCAACCTGTCGATGTAGAAGCCGGCACCTACAATCTCCTCTGCGCCCTCCCCACCGATGGCAGCAACACTGAATATTTCGGCACCGACGCCTTCACCCTCAACGGCACCACCATCAGCCTCCCCCTCCTCGCCCCAGACGGCCGGCTTCCCCAAGCCCCCGATGTGCTGACTGACGCCACGCCCGTCACCGTCACCTCGGGACGCACCATTCAAACCGCCCTCACCCCCGCACCCCGCACTCGTCTCGTCCGCCTCGACGTCCGCCTACAGGGAGCCGACGCATCATCCATTACCGCCATCACCGCCCGCCTCGAAGGCGTCAGCCGCACCGCACGGCTGGAACAACGCTACACGGCCGTCACAACCCAAACCACCGCCGAAGCCCCAACCCAAACAAACTCCCCGGCCCCCAGTCTACGTGCCAACGCGAAGGCCCCTTACTACCTCCTCACCAACCTGCAACTGGACGCCTCCACCCCCACCGACCCCGAAGCCACCGGTACCTTCCGCCTCCTGGGCACGAACTCCTCAGCCACCGGCCAACGCATCCTCATTACCGCCACCCTCACGAACGGCGCCACCCTGAGCTACGAGCAAGACGTCACCCCCCTCTTCTCCGGCTTCAACCCGCCCGCCACAGCCACTACCCTGCGCCTGGCAGCCACCCTCAACTTCGGTATAGACCAAGTAAGCGGCACCATCATACCCTGGACACCCGGATGGAACGAGGGAGGAACGGGACTCTAAAAAGTTCCTCTTCCCTTGCTTTTCTCCCCCACAAAACGTATCTTTGTCTCCGCAAGACAACAACATCAACTTTAATCAAAACTTTTAATGAAACGACAAGAACAATTCCACTGTCGCTTTCTTGACTACCGTTTACTCGGCAGTTGCCTGCTGTCCTGCCTCCTTATTTGTCTGGCCCGCACCACTCTGCACGCGTCTGAAAGCAACTTTAACGCCCTTAACGACACCATTGCCGCTGACGTCTCCCTGCCCGACAGCCTCCTCACCGATGACAATGTCTACCGTTATACTTTCTCCAACTTTCCCCTGGCCTGCCGTATCATGGACGAGTTGCGTATCCGCAAACTCCTCCCCACCCATCGCTTAGACATCACTGAAGGCGACCTCTACTTCAACAACGGTCACTACCGCCACGCCCTAAAAAACTATCGCCGTGCCCTCGAAAGCGACTCCATACGCCAGAACGACGATGAATATATGGATCAGCTCCACCGCCTTATCTCCACCTACGACTGCCTGCACAACGAAGTCGGGAAAGCCGAATGTGTCAATCTCCTGCTGGACAAAGCAAAAGCCACCGGAAACCAACCCATGCACTCCATCGCCCTCTTCAATCTGGGAAAGATGATCTACTACCAGGGCAACAAGTCCCAAGGCTACGAGTACATGCACCAAGCCGTCGACCTGATGCTCCACACCGATTACGAATACAAGTACGACAACCTGCGCTACAACTACAACACCCTGCTCGTGATGCAGCAAAGGGACAAACTGTACGAAGAAGCCCTCAGCACACTCGACGCCCTCCAGTCCGTAGTCACCCGTAAACAGGGCGGCGAACCCCAGATGCAAGGGCTCGAACAGAAAGAACTCAAAGCCCTCTACGCCCATCGCGCCGTAGTTCTGCAACGCTTGGGACGCCACAAAGAAGCAGAAGAATTCTACAAGAAATTCCTCACCGTAAGTCACGTACACAGCCGCGACAACTACCTCATCATGCCCTACCTCTTTGATCGCCGTATGTACGACGAAATCATCCGTATGAATGCCACCCGCGAGCAATTCCTGATCAGTCAGAGAGACAGCGTGAACTATCACATGGTCACCATTAAGCGCACATTAGGCGAAGCCTACGCAAGCAAAGGCGACTACCGCCGTTCAACCCACTACTATAAACAACTGTCCATACTGTGCGACAGCATCAAAAAACGCGAAGAACGCAACACCGCCTTGGAGCTCGCCGCCATATACGACACCACCGAAAAGGAAGCCCTGCTGCAACAACAGGCCAACGAACTGCGCGAACGAAATATCCTCCTCATCTCAGCCATCTGCATCATGCTGTTGCTATGCGCCGGCTTGGCGCTCATTGTCCGATACACCCTCAACATACGCCGCAAAAACCGGGCAATGGCACGCAGCATCAACGAAGAAATGAACAGCAAAAAGCGATTGAGCGAAAGCCGCGACACCATCAACGCCCTGCAACAGAAGATAGAACAAATGAAAATCGCTACCGAATGCAGACAAGAAGACAGCATGCCGGACCTGCAAGGCCATGAAACGGAAGACGATGAAGAAAAAGATAATGAACCGAAGCGAGAATGCAACACACTGGAACAGATAGAAAACCGCCGGATATTTGATCTAATGGAAGGTATACTCAGCAAACAGTCTCCTTATCTGGATCCTAAATTCTCACGCCACGACTTGTGCATGCTATCGGGCACAAACCGAACTCGCCTCAACGTCATCCTGATGCAGTGTACCGGAGTAAGCTCTACCGCCTATATCAACAACCTGCGCCTGGAACATGCAGTCGAACTCATTCGCGAGCACCCCGAATATATCATCAGTCACATCGCCGAAGAATGTGGATTGCCCAATGCGTCCACCTTCCACCGCCTCTTCCGCGAACGCTATGACATGACGCCCAACGAATACAGGAATGCCATCTTTGAGAAATAAATCTGTGGTGAACAAATATTAAAACCGAAAACAAACCGTAAGGAATACTGTTGGAAGGGGAAACTTAAAAACGATAACAGTTATGAATTACGGTATTAGTATCCTTTTCAGGGCTATCCCATTGCTGATGGCCCTTTTTTGTTTCGGCTACGGAGCCTTTGTGCTCGACATGGGGACGGACACGAACCGATTCGTTGCGGGGCCCGTGGTCTTCTCTTTAGGAATGATATGTATCGCGCTGTTCGCTACGGCAGGTACCATCATCCGGCAGATTATCCACACGTATAGTACAGCGGCAAAATATGCCCTGCCCATCATCGGCTATCTGGCTGCCGTGGTGTGTTTCATCGGTGGAATGACATACATTAATGACGGCAGTACGGTGGCCCATTTCGTTGCGGGACATGTCATTTGCGGAGTAGCTTTCATCACTGCATGTGTAGCCACTACCGCCACCTCTTCCACCCGCTTCACCTTCATCACGCAAAATTCCAAGAAGACTGACCATGCCGTACCTGCCAAGTCATTCTCTTCGGCACAGGCGGACATACTCATCATTCTGGCTGTTGTGTTCGCCGTCATCACATGGGTTTGGGCATTCTGGTTATTGGGGCAAAGTGATATCCACACCGCTTACTATGTGGCCGGACACGTAATGGCCGGACTGGCATGCATCTGTACAAGCCTGGTTGCACTGGTTGCTACCATTGTCCGGCAGATACGTAACTCTTATAGTGGTGCCGAACGGAAATGGTGGCCCGCCCTCGTATTGGTGATGGGGACACTGAGTATCCTGTGGGGACTTTGGGTGCTGACGAATGCCGACCCGGGCAAGTCTTCCACCGGATACATTATGATAGGTCTGGGTTTAGTTTGTTACAGCATATCCAGCAAAGTAATTCTGCTGGCTGTTATTTGGCGGAACGTCTTTAAGCTGGCGAACCGAATTCCGCTCATTCCGGTGCTCACCGCGCTTACTTGTCTTTTCCTCTCTGCTTTTCTGTTTGAAATGACAACACTGAATGATGTCTACTTTGTTCCCGCACGCGTATTGGCAGGATTAGGCGGCATCTGTTTCACGCTGTTCTCCATCGTCAGCATTCTGGAAAGCGGAACGTCCAATTGATGATAAATCACTCTCTTTTTTTATAAATCACTCTCATGGATGGGTTGGGGTTTCGCCAGCTCATCCATAAACACTTCCACATTCCAGGCATGGTGCGCCACATAGGCAGCCGGACCGGTATCACCCGAATCCAGAATATCGCGCACAACGTTGGACTTGTTTCTGCCCGTCACAAAGAAAATCAGCTGCTTGGCGTTAAAAAGCAAACAGCCGGTCATGGCTATGCGCTTCTGCCCATTGTAAGGATTAACACTTACCTCGTAAGGATGGAAAGAAGAAAGCAAATACTCCTGACCGGGGAAAATGGACGAGGTATGCCCGTCTTCTCCCGCCCCCAACAGAACAATATCAAGAGCCGGAAAGCCATGCCAGAGTGGCGCATTGCAACGCACTATGCGAGAATAGCTATTCGCCTCATCATCGGGATCGTTGCTGCCGTCAATAGGAAAAATATACTCCTCAGGTATTCCCACTTCATCCAGCAACAGCCGGCGCATATTGCCATAGTTACTCTCCGAATCTTCGGCAGGTACACACCGTTCGTCCACCCAATAAATACGCATACGGCTCCACGGAGTGGCATCCTTGAATTCTTCCGCCCACAAATCGAACATGAGCGAGGGCGTGCTGCCTCCACTGAATGCTATGTGAAAAATCTTCTGCGGCTCTTCCTCCATCAAACTAATAAGGTGCTTGATGAGAGCGCGTGCCGTTTCGACAGCTGTACTATAGATATAAGTTTTCATAACTCACAATATTGATCAGTGTTCGTAAGGTTTTTACACGGATTGGTCCAGTCGGCACCATGTTCGTGCATCATAGCTTCACTTTCCAGCGGCCCCCAGGTTCCGACAGGATAACCGTAGAGAGGCGCGTCAGGATATTCATTCCAATAGCGCAGCACAGGATCAAAGAAACGCCAGGAGGCTTCGACAGCATCACTGCGGGTAAAGAGTGTCGGGTCGCCCTGAATGCAGTCTTCAATCAGGCGGGCATAAGCATCGCCCGTGGCGCGTCCGCCCAGTTGGTCGTAACTGAAGTCCATCATTACCTGCTTCACATCGAATCCCGGTCCGGGAACTTTCATGCCGAATTTCAGCACAATACCCTCGTTGGGTTGCAGGCGGAGGATTAGTTTGTTAGCCCGCGGACAGTGTCCGCCATGGCAATGAAACATCTGATGGGGCGTTTCACGGAAGTGCACTACGATTTCCGTCACCTTGGTAGGCATCTGCTTTCCTGTGCGGATGTAGAAAGGTACGCCGCTCCAACGCCAGTTATCAATACCGATCTTCATGGCGATGTAAGTTTCAGTGCGCGAATCGGCGGGGACGTTCTTCTCTTCACGGTAGCCCTTTTTAGAACCGGAAGCGGTATATTGTCCGCGGACTATATGTTCATTCAAATCTTCATCCGTCAGAGGTTTCAGTGACTCGTAGACTTTTACCACTTCGTTACGGAAATTATCGGCGGTGAAGACAGCGGGAGGCTCCATGGCAGTGAGGGCCACCAGTTGGATAAGGTGGTTCTGTACCATGTCGCGCAAAGCGCCTGTACCGTCATAGAAGCCGCCACGCTGTTCGATACCGAGATTCTCGACAGCGGTAACCTCTACATAATCGATGTAATTACGATTCCACAACGGTTCAAAAATGCCATTGGCAAAACGGAAAGCAAGGATATTTTGTGCCGTCTCTTTACCAAGGAAGTGGTCAATGCGATAGATCTGAGACTCTTCGAAAACGGAAGCATAGATATGGTTTAATTCTTGTGCCGACTTCAGGTCGTAGCCGAAAGGCTTTTCGACGATGATGCGGGTATGTTTACGATTCAATCCGGCTGTTTTCAGATGTAGAGGGATGACGCCATAAAGTGAGGGCGGCGTAGCGAGATAGAACAGTAAATTGTCCGGTTCCTTTTCACCGGTGATTTCCTGCAAACGGCTGTCCAGGGTTCCGTAACCTTCTTCTATGGCAGGGTCCATACTAAGGTAGTGCAAATGAGTGCAGAACTCTTTCATTCCCACTTCGGCCGGTGTGACAAAATGTTCCAGCTCGTTCAGGATATAGTCGCGATAAGTTTCATCCGCATAGTCGGTACGGCCGATACCGAGAATGGCAAATCCTTCGGGCAAACGATTATCCTTGTAGAGCGAGTAGAGTGCCGGCATCAGTTTGCGTTTCGTCAAGTCGCCCGAAGCGCCGAATATGATCATTACAAATTTACTCATAGAATCTTGTTTTTTTGATTAGCTTCTGCAAATTAGCCCTTGCAATAAATTCATTAGCTCTTGCTTCATAATTTTATTACCAGGGCTTCATTTTATACATTATAGGTACCTGATTTTGTATCTCCGCCATGTCCGGTCCAGTTTTCATGGAAGAACTGTCCGCGAAGTTCATCGGTACGCTCAAAGGTATGTGCGCCGAAATAGTCACGCTGAGCCTGAATCATATTAGCAGGGAGCTTCGCAGATACCAGCGAATAGAAATAGTTCAATGCGGAAGAGAAAGCCGGAACAGGCAGTTCCTCTTTCATCGCATGGGCTACAAGGTGCTTCCAACCGGAGAGCAACTCTTTGATTTCTTCCCGGAAATAAGGAGCGAGTAGCAAATGTTTCGGCTTCTGCTGTGCCTCAAAAGCAGCCGCTATATCATTCAGGAATATACTGCGGATGATACAGCCTCCGCGCCACATACGGGCAATGGATGCCAGATCGAGATCCCAGCCGAAAGATTCGGACGCTTTTTGCAACACGGCAAAACCTTGTGCATAGGATACCAGTTTAGAAGCATACAAAGCGGAATAAATATCTTTCACCAGTTCCGGCTTATTATAGACCACTTGTGAGCGCTGGCAAATGAATTGTTTGGAAGCTGCCTCACGCAGATTTTTCTGCGCTGAAAGACTACGCTCAAAAACAGCCGTTGCAATCAGTCCCAGGGGCATACCCAATTCCATTGCATTGATAACGGACCATTTACCGGTGCCTTTCTGTCCGGCAGTGTCCAGTATCTTGTCAATCAGGTAACCGCCCGCCTTATCCTTATGCCGAAGAATATTGGCTGTAATTTCTATCAGATAGCTACGCAACTTACCCTCATTCCAGTGGGCAAAAACGGAAGCCATGTCTTCATTATTCAGTTGCAGAAGATTCTTCATCACCCAGTAGGCTTCGGCAATCAACTGCATATCACCGTATTCGATACCATTATGTATCATTTTAACGAAATGTCCCGAGCCGGCCGGACCAATCCAGTCACAGCAAGGAGTACCATCGGCAGCACGTGCAGCAATACTTTGCAGGATGGGTTTTACCTCATCCCAGGCAGTAACGGAACCGCCCGGCATAATAGAAGCACCGTTCAACGCTCCTTCTTCACCGCCCGAAACACCGGCACCGACAAAGCGGAAACCTTTCGATTCGGCCAATGCCACACGACGGTTGGTATCTTCATAGTTTGAGTTGCCTCCATCTATCAAGATATCTCCCGGAGAAAGATGCGGAAAGAGTTGTTCCATCAGTTCATCTACGGCACTGCCGGCACGCACCATCATCATGATTTTGCGCGGGGTGGAAATGGATTCTACAAAGTCAGGAATTTCAGTATATCCTTCAATACTTTTCCCTTTGGCACGGCCGTTGATAAAGCGTTCTACCACACCTTCTTCCACTCCCGGAACAGTACGGTTAAACACGGACACATGCCATCCCTTGTCCGCCATATTCAAAGCTAAATTCTCCCCCATCACGGCAAGTCCGATTAAGCCGATATTAGTCTTTTGTCCTTTTTCTGTCATAACTTGCATTTTTTTGTTATTGTTTCATTGAAATGGAAACAATATGTCAAGGGCATTTGTTCGTATGAATTTCGAATAAAAATCGTACTTTTGCAAACATAACTCTATTTCAATGGAGAAACTTAAATTCAGTTTTATGAAAAAACTACATATCGGCTTACTGCCGCGTATCCTTATAGCCATCGCATTCGGTATTCTTTTTGGTAATTTTCTTCCCGGAGAATTGGTACGCCTGTTCGTTACATTCAACGGTATCTTCAGCGAATTTCTAAATTTCTCCATACCGCTGATTATTGTGGGACTGGTTACCGTAGCCATTGCCGACATCGGTAAAGGTGCCGGGAAACTGCTGTTGATTACCGCCCTGATAGCTTACGGGGCAACCCTGTTTTCCGGTTTCCTCTCTTACTTTACAGGAGTAACTATATTTCCTCATCTGATAGAGTCCGGTGCCCCGCTGGAAGAGGTCAGTGAAGCGCAAGGGATATTGCCGTTTTTCTCAGTCGCCATTCCACCGCTCATGAATGTGATGACGGCACTGGTACTGGCTTTCACTTTAGGGTTGGGACTTGCCCAACTGAAAAACGATACACTGAAGAATGCAGCACGTGATTTTCAGGATATCATTGTCCGTATGATCAGTGCAGTGATCCTGCCGTTGCTTCCTATTTATATATTCGGCATATTCCTTAATATGACACATTCGGGACAGGTATTCTCTATCTTAATGGTATTTATAAAGATTATCGGCGTAATCTTCCTGCTGCACATCTTCCTGCTGGTATTTCAATATTGTATCGCTGCGCTGTTTGTCCGCCGGAATCCTTTTAAATTGTTAGGAAAGATGCTGCCCGCCTATTTCACGGCTTTAGGTACACAGTCTTCTGCCGCCACTATCCCTGTTACCCTGGAACAGACAAAGAAGAACGGCGTATCCTCTGATATTGCAGGGTTTGTTATCCCTCTTTGCGCCACGATACATTTATCCGGCAGCACGCTGAAGATTGTAGCATGCGCTCTTGCTCTGATGATGATGCAAGGCATGCCTTTTGATTTCCCCTTGTTTGCCGGTTTCATTTTCATGCTGGGAATCACGATGGTAGCTGCTCCGGGAGTTCCCGGTGGTGCCATCATGGCATCCCTGGGTATCCTGCAATCCATGCTCGGTTTCGATGAATCGGCACAGGCACTGATGATCGCACTCTACATTGCAATGGATAGCTTCGGTACTGCCTGCAATGTAACGGGAGATGGGGCTATTGCACTGATAGTAGATAAGATATATAAGTGACAAGCCAATAAGTTTTGTATTCTCGTAAAAAATAACGAATTTTGCCCCCGCAAAAAATAATCAATAAAGAAGCCTACAATATGAAAACAGCTTTAATCTCCGGAATAACAGGTCAGGACGGTTCGTTTCTCGCCGAATTCTTATTACAGAAAGGATATGAAGTACACGGTATTCTCCGCCGTTCTTCTTCATTCAATACAGGGCGCATCGAACATCTGTACTTCGACGAATGGGTACGCGACATGAAGCAAAAGCGCACCATTAACCTGCATTACGGTGACATGACGGACAGCAGCTCGCTGATCCGCATCATCCAACAGGTACAGCCGGACGAAATATATAACCTCGCTGCACAAAGCCATGTAAAAGTATCTTTCGACGTACCGGAATACACCGCAGAGGCAGATGCCATCGGCACGCTGCGTATGCTGGAAGCTGTCCGCATCCTCGGCATGGAGAAAAAGACAAAGATTTACCAGGCCTCCACTTCGGAACTTTACGGTAAAGTACAGGAAGTCCCCCAATCGGAAACAACTCCTTTCTATCCCCGCAGCCCGTACGGAGTAGCCAAACAATACGGCTTCTGGATTACAAAGAATTACCGCGAAAGTTATGGTATGTTTGCCGTAAACGGTATCCTTTTCAATCACGAAAGCGAACGTAGAGGAGAAACATTCGTAACCCGTAAGATTACGCTGGCCGCCGCCCGCATAGCCCAAGGTTTCCAGGACAAACTGTATCTGGGTAATCTGGATGCACGTCGCGACTGGGGATATGCGAAAGATTATGTAGAATGTATGTGGCTGATTCTTCAGCACGATACACCGGAAGACTTCGTGATAGCCACAGGCGAAATGCATACCGTCCGCGAGTTTGCCACCCTTGCCTTCAAGGAAGTAGGCATCGAACTGCGCTGGGAAGGTGAAGGCGTAGAAGAAAAAGGTATCGATGTGCAAACTGGAAAAACGCTTGTAGAAATAGATCCTAAATATTTCCGCCCTGCCGAAGTGGAACAGCTGTTAGGTAATCCGACAAAGGCCAAAACTCTTTTAGGCTGGAACCCGAGACAAACCAGTTTTGAAGAATTGGTGAAAATCATGGCAGCACACGATATGAAGTTTGTGAAGAAGCTATATCTGAGATCACTTGAAAAATAATATATAAAAATCAGAACTCTAATGTTAGACAAGAACGCCAAAATCTACGTAGCCGGACACCGTGGTCTGGTAGGCTCCGCCATCTGGAAAAACCTGCAAGATAAAGGATATACCAATCTCATTGGCAAAACCCACAAAGAGCTCGATTTGCTGGATGCCGTTTCCGTACGTAAATTCTTTGATGAAGAACAACCGGAATATGTATTCCTTGCCGCTGCTTTCGTTGGCGGCATCATGGCAAACAGCATTTACCGTGCCGACTTCATCTACAAAAACCTGCAAATACAGCAAAACGTCATCGGTGAAAGTTTTCGCCACAATGTGAAGAAACTCCTCTTCCTGGGAAGCACCTGCATCTATCCGCGTAATGCCGAACAACCCATGAAAGAAGAAGTGCTCCTCACCTCTCCGCTGGAATATACCAACGAACCGTACGCCATCGCCAAGATTGCCGGACTGAAAATGTGCGAGAGTTTCAACCTGCAATATGGCACGAATTACATCGCCGTAATGCCTACCAACCTCTATGGTCCGAATGACAACTTCGATCTGGAACGCAGCCATGTGCTCCCTGCCATGATTCGCAAGATACATCTGGCTCATTGCCTGAAGCAAGGCGACTGGGATGCAATATGCAAAGATCTGAACCAGCGTCCGGTAGAAGGTATCGACGGCAACAGCAGTAAGGAAGATATCCTTGCCATCCTTGCCAAATACGGTATCAGCAACAGTGAAGTGAAATTATGGGGTACAGGCACACCTCTTCGCGAATTCCTCTGGAGCGAAGAAATGGCAGATGCCAGCGTCTTCGTCATGGAGCATGTAGACTTCAAAGACACCTACAAACAAGGTGATAAAGATATTCGTAACTGCCATATTAATATAGGTACAGGCAAGGAAATCTCTATTCGCGAACTGGCCGAACTGATAGTTTCCACCGTAGGTTACCAAGGTCAGCTGACTTTCGACAGCACCAAACCGGACGGAACCATGCGCAAACTGACTGACCCCTCGAAACTGCACGCTCTGGGCTGGCACCACAAAGTGGAGATTGAAGAAGGCGTACAACGCATGTACAACTGGTACTTAGGGCGGTAATGCATTAAATTCACCACAGAGTAACACAGAGTTTTATTAATTTGAACTCAAGGAAAATAAAACTCTGTGGAACTCTGTGTTACTCTGTGGTGAGATTCATCCGTCAAGCTAAATTGTACATCCCCTCCGCTTTTTTCAGTTAAAAATTTGCATTCTTTCTATAAAGCCTTATATTTGCACAAATTTCAACTAAATGTGCAATATATAATATCATGGAACAAAGTTTTATCGCCTATATTGAGAACAGCATTAAACAGAATTGGGACCTGGATGCCCTGACCGATTATAATGGGGCTACCCTGCAATACAAAGACGTAGCCCGCAAAATAGAGAAAGTACACTTAATCTTCGAAGCAAGCGGCATCAAGAAAGGAGATAAAATTGCCATCTGCGGACGTAACAGTTCACACTGGGGAGTTACTTTCCTCGCTACACTGACCTACGGAGCCGTTGCAGTTCCTATCCTGCACGAATTTAAAGCGGATAATATACATAACATCGTAAACCATTCCGAAGCCAAATTACTGTTTGTGGGCGACCAGGTATGGGAGAATCTGAACGAAGCCGCCATGACCATTCTGGAAGGCATCATCCTAATGACGGATTTCTCTATCCTGATATCCCGTACGGAAAAGCTGGATTATGCCCGCGAACACCTGAATGAGTTGTTCGGCAAGAAATATCCCAAGAATTTCCGCAAGGAACACATCGAATATCACAAGGACCAGCCTGAAGAACTGGCAGTAATCAACTATACTTCCGGTACGACGAGTTATTCCAAAGGCGTAATGCTACCCTATCGCAGTCTGTGGTCGAATACAGCATTTGCATTTGAGGTATTGCCACTGAAGGCCGGGGATAAGATTATCTCCATGCTACCGATGGCGCACATGTATGGCCTGGCATTCGAATTCCTGTACGAGTTCTCCGCAGGATGTCAGATATACTTCCTCACCCGTATGCCAAGTCCGAAGATTATCTTCCAGGCATTCTCGGAAGTGAAGCCGCACCTGGTGGTAGCCGTACCGCTTATTATAGAAAAGATTATCAAGAAGAACGTGCTTCCGAAACTGGAAACACCAACCATGAAACTATTGCTTAAAGTCCCCATCATCAACGACAAGATCAAGACAACCGTACGCGAAGGAGTAGTCAGTGCCTTCGGTGGACGTTTTGCGGAAGTTATTGTAGGGGGTGCCGCTTTCAACCAGGAAGTAGAACAGTTCCTTCGCATGATAGAATTCCCCTACACGGTAGGTTACGGAATGACAGAATGCGGGCCGATCATCTGTTACGAAGACTGGTCACGCTTCAAACCGGGTTCCTGCGGTAAGGCCGTCCCCCGTATGGAAGTGAAAATCCTTTCTCCTGATCCGGAAAACATAGCGGGAGAAATCGTATGCCGCGGACCTAACGTCATGCTGGGATACTATAAAAATGAAGAAGCCACCCGTGAGGCTATTGATGCAGACGGTTGGTTGCACACCGGTGACCTTGCGCTGATGGATGCCGAGGGCAATGTAACCATCAAGGGACGCAGCAAGAACATGTTGCTCGGTGCCAGCGGACAGAATATCTATCCCGAAGAAATAGAAGACAAGCTGAACAACCTGCCGTATGTTGCCGAAAGCATCATCGTACAGCAAAATGAAAAGCTTGTCGGACTGGTATATCCTGACTTTGACGATGCTTTTGCGCATGGTCTGACCACTACGGACATCGAACGTGTCATGGAAGAAAACCGCGTTGCGTTAAACGCAGAGCTTCCGGCATACAGCCAGATATTCAAAATGAAAATCTATCCCGAAGAATTTGAGAAAACGCCCAAACGTTCCATCAAACGGTTCTTATACCAAGAGGCGAAGGGATAAGAAAAAGAAACTAACCTTTATAAAGTATCATCTCAAATGAAAAACGAATTATTACTGTCTGCTGCCATATTGCCCATGTGTGGTATGGCAGGAGAAGCGATTGCAGCATCTCCGGAAAAGGAAGCGCCGAAAGAAAAGCAACGTCCGAACATAGTTCTGTTTTTGGTTGACGACATGGGATGGCAGGATACTTCGCTGCCTTTCTGGACTCAACGAACGCATTACAACGACACTTACCACACGCCGAACATGGAACGCCTGGCGGCACAAGGGAAGATGTTCACACAAGCATACGCTTGTAGTATCAGCTCCCCCACCCGGGTCAGTCTTTTTACAGGGATGAATGCCGCGCGGCATCGTGTGACAAGTTGGACATTACGCAAAAATACAACGCATGAACAACCGGACTCTGTGATGATCTATCCGGAATGGAATGTGAATGGTATTTGTCAGGAACCGGGAATCGAACGCACTACACAAGTCACTACGCTTGCACAAGTGCTTAAAGAGAACGGATATCAGACCATTCATTGCGGTAAAGCCCACTTTGGAGCCAATGATACTCCCGGAGCTGATCCGCTGACGATGGGCTTTGAAGTAAACATAGCCGGACACGCTGCCGGTTCACCGGCCAGTTACTACGGCAAGAATAATTTCGGTAATAAACCGGACGGGAAAAGTCCGTTGGCAGCAGTTCCGGGATTGGAAAAATATCATGGTACAGATACCTTCCTCAGCGAAGCACTTACACTGGAAGCGATGAAGGCTTTGGATAGCGCACAACAGAAAGATGAACCATTCTTCCTATATATGGCTCATTATGCCATTCATACGCCTATACAACCGGACTATCGCTTCTATCAGAAATATCTGGATAAAGGACTTCCACCCGTAGAGGCCGCCTATGCCACCCTCATTGAAGGGATGGATAAAAGTCTGGGAGATCTCATGGATTATCTGGAACGCAACCATCTGACAGAAAATACAGTCATTCTCTTCATGTCCGATAATGGCGGACTGGCTGCACATACCCGTGCCGGAGAACTGCATACACAGAATTACCCGCTTAACAGCGGAAAAGGTTCCGCTTACGAGGGCGGTGTACGCGAACCGATGATCGTGAGCTGGCCCGGTGTAGTAACTCCGGACACGAAATGTGGAGATTATCTGATGATTGAAGATTTCTACCCGACTATTCTTGAGATAGCAGGCGTCCAGAAGTACACTACCGTGCAAAAACGGGATGGTATCAGTTTTATGCCGTTGTTGACAGGAAAGGGTAAAGTCAAGGATCGTGATATCTATTGGCACTATCCCCATAGTTGGGGACCTTCGGGCCCAGGTATTGGGGCTACCTGTTCCATCCGCTCCGGTGACTGGAAACTTGTATATTACTTTGCGGACGGTAAACGTGAACTGTTTAATATTCCGGAAGATATCAGCGAGAAAAACGACGTGGCTATAAAGAATCCGCGTATCGTAAAGAAATTAGCACAGAAATTAAGTAACTATCTCCGGTCGGTAGATGCACAGCGTCCTACGCTTCGTGCCACCGGCAAATTAGCCCCTTGGCCGGACGAAATTAAAGATTGAAACCAATGAGACGATTATTTCCATCCATTATTGCATTACTGATGGTTGCGGGTACACTCCCTGCACAGACCACTGACAGTCCGTCAACAACAAAGAAAGACAGAGAGCCTGTCGGCATCAACCTATCCTTGTGGAAGAACATGTCTACACAGCAGACTGATACTGTCGGCAGTACCTGCCTCAACCTCGGTCTTTTTTCCTCCATGAACCGCCTGAACGGCGTGGGTATCAATCTACTGGGTGGAGTGGTGTTGCGTGACATGAACGGTGTACAAATCACAGGACTTGCCAACTTAGTAGGAGGCAGTATGCGAGGCGTCCAGATTGCCGGTATCAGTAACGTGAATGGGAATAATCTCAGTGGCGTATCCATATCCGGTTTAGTCGGCATCACGGGAAATCATGCACAAGGTGTCATTTTCTCGGGGCTCACCAATATAACAGGAGACAACACCAGTGGTGTTATCATAGGTGGTCTGCTGAACATTAGCGGTGAAAACTCTTCGGGTGTGCACCTGGCAGGATTAGCCAATATTGCAGGTGAGAGCTTCAATGGCATCACCACTTCCGGGCTTCTGAATATTGTAGGCCAAAGTCTGCGAGGCATACAAATCAGCGGCTTGGGTAACATCACAGGAGAAGACATGCACGGTATGCAAATATCCGGACTCGGTAACGTGGTAGGCGGAAGTTTTACCGGTGCACAACTTGCCCCCATGAACATGGCAAAAAGCGGAAAAGGATTGCAAATTGGATTATTCAATTACTATAAGGAGAACTTCGATGGCTTCCAGTTAGGTCTGGTAAATGCCAATCCGGATACGAAAGTACAGCTAATGCTTTTCGGAGGAAACACTACAAAGCTGAATGTAGGTGCCCGTTTCAAGAACAAGTTGTTCTATACCATCTTAGGCGGTGGTACACATTATCTGGATTTCAGCGATAAGTTTTCCGCCTCCCTCTTCTATCGTGCCGGTCTCGAATTACCTTTGTACAAGCAGTTGTTCATCAGCGGTGACCTGGGCTTCCAGCACATCGAAAACTTCAAGAATAAAGATTACGGTTTCCCTGCACGCCTCTATGCCCTCCAGGCACGCGTCAATCTGGAATATCGCTTAACAGACCGCCTCGGTATATTTGTCACCGGTGGTTACGGCGGCAGCCGCTACTACAACAAGGGAGTTACTTACGATAAAGGAGTGATCCTGGAAGGAGGAGTGGTGCTGTTTAAATACTAAGTATTAACGTAAATTCGATATAAGAATTGGCGTATAACGGTATAGTAATGAGTTTTCACCACAGAGTAACACAGAGTTTCACGGAGTTCTATTCTTTTGATTTCAAATTGATTAAACTCTGTGAAACTCTGTGTTACTCTGTGGTGAATTAATTCATAACCCGAAATAATGAGTCATTTACGTTATTAGGTCTTAAACATTTGTCAATACATTATGTGTAGCAGTCAATACCTAATACTCAGTATTCAGTTCTTTTCCTTTATAAATCCCGTCCTATACGCTACCAGCAACTTCTTCAGGTCCTGTATCTGCGTTACCAGTACTTTTCCCTTATCGGTATCTTTCACCATCATGCGTTGTGAATTGAACTCGACGACGAAAGTATTGGATTTGATATCCTGTCCCTCTTCTATTGCTTTCTGACGGCTTTGGAACGGTTCATGTTGCACTAGCTGTAAGCCATGTGAATGATATACCAGCGTATATCCGGCAATTCCGGTTTCCGGCTGATATGCTTTAGAGAATCCACCGTCAATCACCAGCAGTTTACCGTCTGCTTTTATCGGCTTCTCACCTTTGATAATCTTCACAGGCACATGCCCGTTAATGATGTGTGAATGAGGACCTGTAACCTCAAATTCCGCAAGAATACGCTCGCAAATATCCGCACGGTTACGCAAAGTATAATAATATCCTTTGGTCTCCTTAGACAGTTCTTTATCTCCGATGAAATAGCGTTCAAACGTTGCCATCTTATCCTTGTCAAACGATGGAGCATTTGGGCCACACCACATATACCACACATAATCCAGCGCAAAACTCTTCTCCTCCGTACCGTCTTCATCAAAATAAGCTGTACGTATCAGCTGATCCGTTTTACACAATAATTTCTTACCCCAATATTCTTTCTTTCCGATGCGGACACGCTTGAAACTACCATCTTCATTCAGAGGCATCGAAGCATGATACAACAGGTTACTATTACAAATCAGATACATACCACCATACGTAAATAAACAGCGCATGTGCTTCTTCAGCTTTTCACTGTTCATGAACGAAGCATGAATCTTATCAATCAACTCCCGTTCCTCATCTGACAGGCGATACGGATCAGCCGGATCAATCGTCGGGAAGTTGGTGTCGCGAAGCGGATATTCCTTTCCTTCGTACACAAAAACACCTTTCTCGAAATCAATCTTTTCCAGCAACTTTCGGTTCTGCATGCCAAACTCAGGACGACGATCTATAATCTCCGCTTCCAGTTTGAACTGTATCACCGTAATGGCTTTATGCATCTGGGTAATCAACCGCAAAGTCTTCTCGTTATAGTTACCATCTGCGAAGTTCATCTTCGGTGCAAAGATTGTACAGGGATCATCCGCATAGGTATCCATGGCAAACGTGGCAAGCGGCAGCAAGTTAATGCCATACCCGTCTTCCAATGTCGCCAGATTAGCGTAACGCATCGACATACGGATCACATTGGCAATACAGGCGTCATTACCCGACGCTGCTCCCATCCAAAGAATGTCATGGTTTCCCCACTGGATATCGAAGTTATGATAATCGCAGAGTGTATCCATAATGATATGCGCTCCCGGACCACGGTCGTAAATATCTCCTACGATGTGCAGGGAATCAATCGTCAGCCGCTGGATAAGATTACACATCGCGATGATGAAATCATCTGAACGCTTGGTAGAGATGATAGTGCTGATAATCACATTGATATAGGCATGTTTATTAGGCTCTACACTCGACTCATGCAGCAATTCCTGAATGATATACGAAAATTCTGCCGGAAGTGCCTTGCGTACCTTTGAGCGTGTATATTTGGAAGATACATTCTGGCAAACTTTCACCAGCTGGTTCAATGTTATCAGATACCAGTCGTCCAGGTCAGCCTCCTGTTCTTTAATCAGTTGCAACTTCTCTTCGGGATAGTAAATCAGCGTACATATCTCTTTCTTCTCACTTTCACGCAGGGTATGCCCGAAGATTTCATTCACTTTTCGCTTCACGGCTCCCGAAGCGTTCTTCAACACATGCTGAAAGGCTTCATATTCACCATGAATATCGGTCAGGAAGTGTTCTGTCCCCTTCGGGAGGTTCAGTATAGCTTCCAAATTGATTATTTCTGTACTGGCATCCGCAATTGTAGGGAAACTGCGTGACAGCAACTGCAAATAACGCAAGTCGCTCATGATGCTTTCAGGGGTAATATTACTCATGATATCTAATTACAAATTACAATTTACAAATTATATATGGGCTTGTGTCTTCATTCCAAACCTCAACTCTACGTTTCTAATCCTCAACTCTACGTTCCCAATCCTCAACTCTACGTTCCCAATCCTCAACTCTACGTTCCCAATCCTCAACTCTACATTCCCAACTCTTCACTATCAACTTAAAAAGAACATCAACAACACTTGTGCGATAATCACACGCAGGAACATGCACAAAGGATAAACCGTAGCATAAGAAACTGAAGGATTATCACCAGGAATGGTATCATTCACATAATTCAATGCCATCGGATTCGCCATACTTCCACACAACATACCGGCTACCGAACCGAAGTCCACCTTCATCCAACGAAAAGCAATAACTCCCATAATCAATACAGGAACTACCGTCAGCGCACAGCCCACAGCTATCCACAGCAATCCTTCGGGACGAAAGACTGTATCGAAGAAATGAGCGCCCGCGTCCAGGCCCAGACAAGCCAGATAAAGCGACAAACCCAGTGCACGAAGCATCAGGTTCGCACTGCGTGTAGTATACGTAACCATGTGCATTCTGGGGCCGAAAGTACCGATAAGGATACCTACGATAATCGGTCCGCCTGCCAATCCCAGCTTCACCGGAGTGCTTACACCCGGAATAGCAATAGGGATAGCACCCAGGGCAAGTCCCAGGATAATACCAACAAATACAGCCACGAGATTAGGTTCTTTCAGGCTCTTCACTGCATTTCCCAGTACTCTTTCCACATTCTGTATAGCAGCGGCCTCACCTACTACCGTCAACCGGTCGCCCAATTGCAAGGTAAGCTCTGCCGTAGCCAGCAGCAATACTCCGCTACGATATACACGGCTGATATTGATTCCATAATGATTGCGCAGATGAAGCGAACCCAATTTCTTTCCGTTCAGTTCCGGACGTGTCACCACAATGCGCTGTGAAATCAGCTGGCTGTCGATGGCATTCCAATCAATGTCTTCCTTGTTCCAGTCCGTATTTTCCTGCTCACCAAACAGTACGGTTAGTGCAGGCACATTCTTTTCCGAGGTGATGACCAGCAGGCGGTCGCCTTCTTTTATCACTTTCTCAGAAGTGGGAATGCTCACATTCCCATCCCGCCACAAACGGGATATGACGAATTTAGGATAACTCAATTGAGCTATATCCTTCACACTCATATTAAAAATTGCCGGATTGTGGACCTGAAATGCAACGATATACGGTTTGTTCGCATCGTCTTTCTCTTTGATCTCCAAGTCTTCCTTACGAACCAGTGCCTTGCGTATCATCAGAATGCCCAAAATTACTCCCACTACGCCCAACGGATATGCCACCGCACATCCCAAAGCCGGCGTATTTGCTTCGATACCCATCTGTTTCAGAGTTTGCTGTGCAGCACCCAGCGCAGGTGTGTTAGTAGTAGCACCACAAAGAATTCCCACCATATCCGGCAGCGATATTCCCAGTCCGTAACTTCCTAAGAGTGTCATCACCGTACCAATCAGCACTACCCCCACAGCCAGCATATTCAGTTGTACGCCACCCGTACGGAACGAACTGAAAAAACCGGGGCCGACCTGTAAGCCCAACGCATACACAAAGATTACCAACCCGAAACTCTCCGCATAGTTCAGCATTTGCGGGTCAATAGACAACCCGAAATGTCCGGCAATGATACCTGCAAAAAATACAAACGTCACGCCTAACGATATGCCGCAAATGTGTATTTTTCCCAGTCCCAAGCCGATAGCGGAGATCAACGAGAGTACCACAACCGCCTGTAGAGCGGAATGTTCAACGAATAAACTGTATAACCAATCCAATGTGTTTACGCTTTTAATTGATTTCGGAGTGCAAAGATAGGAAGTATTCCCGGAGAATGAGAATTAATTGCATAAAAAAAGCGGTCATCATTATTTGATAACCGCCTTATACCTTGTACACCCTCAGGGACTCGAACCCTGGACCCATTGATTAAGAGTCAATTGCTCTACCAGCTGAGCTAAGAGTGCATTATGCTTTTTTACCGTAGTGGATACGAGAATCGAACTCGTATTACATGCGTGAGAGGCATGTGTCCTAACCGTTAGACGAATCCACCGGCTGTTTGCGGAAGCGGGGGGATTCGAACCCCCGGTACAGTTACCCGTACGTCAGTTTAGCAAACTGGTGGTTTCAGCCACTCACCCACACTTCCTTAAACCTGCATTGTTTCTCAAATGCGGTGCAAATGTATGGGAAACTTTTGGACTATGCAAATCTTTCCATCATATTTTTTTCTGACTTTTTTCAATAAAAGATGTAATCTGTTAAAAGTCAAAAGCAAAGCATAGAAAAAAAAAGATGAAAGAGTGAAAGAATTTGTGTTCAAATTGAAAGTTCCATTTATTTCTTTTCTGTACGGTTATGAATTAATTCACCACAGATTACACAGATTCACACAGATTTTATTTTACTGATTATTAGATTAATAAATCTGTGTGAATCTGTGTAATCTGTGGTGAGTCTTATTCATTCCTATACCGAAACGAATTAATTTTGAGGCGGTGCCCCTGAAAATTGACTCATATCAATTCCCCTATCCTTCCCTTTGCGTACCTTTGCGCGATTTTTCATCACCGTGTCTCAAACACATACGAAATGATACATCAGGAAAGTTTAAAAAAGAGGCTTGCCAAACTTGCCGCCCCTATTTTTATAGAAACTCTGCTCATTATGATGCTGGGTGCTGTAGATACCATTATGCTGAGTCGCCACTCCGATAGTAGTGTTGCGGCTGTAGGGGTGGTCAACCAGATTATCATGCTCACTTTTCTCGTATTCGAGGTCATCAATCTCGGAACTTCCGTCCTTTGCTCCCAATATCTCGGTGCTCGCCTGCAAAAGAAAGTAGTGCAAGTGGTTGGTGTTTCAATCCTTGTGAACATAGTGGTAGGCGTATCCATCAGCCTACTCCTTTTCTTTGGTGCCGGACCTATCCTGCGCCTGATGGGACTGACTTCCGAACTGATGACTGACGGCATGGATTATATGCGTATTGTAGGCGCGTTTGCCTTCTTCCAAGCCATTTCATTAACGCTTTCCGCCTCCCTGCGCAGTGCCAACAAAGCCATTTATCCGATGTTAGTAACCGTTGTTGTCAATATCCTAAATATAATAGGTAATTACTCACTCATCTTCGGTCGCTTTGGTTTTCCCGAGCTCGGCGTAGAAGGAGCTGCCATCTCTACTGCTTTCAGCCGGGGTGTATCTATGATACTTTTATTCATTATCCTGTTTCGCAAACATATCCACCGCTTCCCCGTTGCCTATTTCCGCCCGTTCCCATGGATAGAGCTAAAGAACCTGATGAAAATCGGCCTTCCCTCCGCCGGCGAACAACTTTCCTACAGTTCTTCGCAAGTAGTGATTACCTTCTTCATCAATATGCTGGGAGTCGAAGCTCTTGCCACACGCACCTATTGTGTCAATATCATCATGTTTGCCTATCTGTTCAGTATCTCCATGGCGCAGGGTGGTGCCATTTGCATCGGGCATCTCATCGGAGAAAAGAAACCTCATGCCGCTTTCCTCATGGGTAAATATGTTATGAAGAAATCCGTCATGATCACCGTTATACTCTCCACCATCCTTGCTATATTCGGAAACACGATCTTCCATTGGCTTACCACCAATGAAGAAATTATCCGGCTCGGAACCACCATCCTCATCATCGACGTCATTCTTGAAATCGGACGTCCCATCAATATTTTCGCAACAAATGCCTTGCGTGCCGCCGGGGATGTCACCTACCCCTTCTATGTCGGTCTGGTTGTTCAGTGGAGCGTTGCCGTCGGCTTGGGCTACATCATCGGTATCCCTCTGGAGTGGGGAATCTGCGGTATGTGGGTCGCTTTCTTGCTGGACGAGAACATCCGTGGAGCCATCTTCGTAAAACGCTGGTACAGTATGAAATGGACGACAAAAGGGTTTGTTAAGTGATTAGTAGCCTGAACAATGCTAATCACTTATCACTAACCACTAATCACTTAATAAGATTTGATATAAATCAAATCTTTTATACCTTTGTCCCCGGAAACAGTTACAGAAACCAGCGAACAATTATGGATACACTATTAAAAGAAACAGTTGATGCCACTGTGAACTCCCGTTATCCGGGCATGGCACCTGAAGGTAGAAAACTGATAGAAGATATTCTGATCCGCAAAGAGCTGGAAAAGGGTGAACTCTTATTCAAGGAGGGACAAGTCTGCCACCACATGGTATTTGTCGGAAAAGGCATGATGCGTCAATTCTATTATAAAAACGGTAAGGACGTCACCGAACACTTTTCCTACGAGGGTTGTGTCATCATCTGCATCGAAAGCACTCTGAAACAAGAACCGACCCGCCTGATGGCAGAGGCCCTGGAGCCTTGTACAGTCTACCTTCTCCCCTACGACAAATTCATGAGATTGACCGAAATCTCCTGGGAAATAAATATGTTCTATCGCAAGATATTGGAATACTCACTCATCGTATCCCAGGTGAAAGCCGATTCATGGCGTTTCGAGACAGCCCGTGAACGCTACAATATGCTGATGCACACCCATCCGGAAGTCATCAAGCGGGCGCCATTGTCACATATCGCATCTTATTTGCTAATGACACCCGAAACTCTCAGCCGTGTACGTTCGGGGATATTGTAAGAAATACGATAAGAATATTCAGTTTTTGATTTATATCAAATCATTTTTCCCTGAAACTCTCTACCTTTGCGCCATCAGAAAAGAAATAGAATTAGTTTTTATAGGTAAAAGAGATTAGTTTTTAGGGTATAAATTAAAAAAGAGGTAACAACTGAGTAAGGTTGTTGCCTCTTTTTTCGTTTACACTACAAAAATCATTTAAAAAACATGTAATGATGCAAATTAATTTATATATTTGTACGGATGGAAATGAAGACACACGTATCACTACTGAAAACAATATTGTTTCTTACCCTTGTACTGGTCGGATGCCAGGGAAGTTCAGATAAAGAGACACCGCCGGTAGAGCTACCACAAGAACTATTCCGGGATGGGGATATCGCTTTCAGAAGAGGAACAGGGATTACCAGTAGAGTAGTGTTGGCTGCAGACCGGGAAGGTGCTTATTCGCATACCGGCATCCTGAAAAAGAAAGCCGGACAATGGTATGTGATACATGCCGTGCCTGGTGAACCGGATTTTAAGGACGACCCTGATCGTGTAAAAATGGAAACCGTAGAAGTGTTTTTTGAGAAAAGAAAAGCTGTTAACGGAGCTATCATGCGTGTATCAGGAGATTCGGTAGCCAGATACCGGGCAGCAACTCACGCGGAACATCTTTATGAGAGCCATGTGTTATTCGATCATGATTATGATTTGGCAGACACCACCAAGATGTATTGCACGGAGTTGATAGACTTTGTATACAGAAAAGAGGGAATAGATTTACCCGAAGGGCGTGTCAGCCACGTAAATATTCCCGGATTCAGAGGAGATTATCTCCTGCCCAACGATATTGCGCAGAGCAAGCGTCTCTGTTTGATATACTATTTTTAAATACACATTAATCACTTAAAAAAAAGCGTATGAAAAAGGTATTTTATTTTAGTCTGATGGTTATGACTATGTTTTTAATGACAGCTTGCTCTTCAAGTGGCCCGGGAGATGCTATGAAAAAGTATGGTAATTACCTCATCAAAGGTGACTATGAGAAATTTGTAGACGGACTTGCATTCGATGAGAGCGTAGGTGCGGAGAAAATGAAAGAGCAAAAGGACGGGCTTGTGTCCATGCTGAAAGAGAAAGTTTCCAAAGAATATGAAAAAAAGGACGGACTGAAAAGTATAGAGATCATATCAGAAGAAATATCGGAAGATGGAAACACCGCAACAGTAAAGATTAAGCAAACCTACGGAAACGGAGAAACGCAGGATGGTACACAATCAATGGTAAAAAGAGATGGCAAATGGCTAATGTCAGTAGATAAGTAAGCTTTTCTTTTTGCTTAGTAGAGCTCACCTTGCCCAACTTCCGTAAAGAGTTGGGCGAGCTTTTCTATTACTGGTTTTACATAATGTGCTCCTTTTTCTGCTGAAGCTTTCCTGGGATTCCCTACCCCACTATCTATCGTAGCTTTATCCCAATGACGAGGTGCCCAGCCCACCTTCTCATTCAGCGAAGGAATGGCAAACGGCTTGGATTCTCCATCGCCTGCTTCATCCAGATTCACTAATTCCGGATGGTAATGCATCATCACAGAAGTTTCCGATTCACCGGCATGATCGTCTATTTCAGCTTCAAAGTAGCCTTTGGGAGAAACAATACTGAACCAGTCAGTGGCTATAATCAGGAAATCCGGATAGACAAAAGCCAGGTCACGTATCATGCCTTTGAAGTTATTGCCTCCATGCCCGCTGATAATAATCAATTTACGCATCCCCTGAGCATGCAGAGAAGCTACAATATCTTCCAGAATGGCCTGCTGGGTAGAGTAGCGGGTGTGTATGCAGAAAGGAAGTTCACGCTGTCCGGGATTATGAGCACCAAAAGGTACGGAAGGCATCACCATACAGCGCACACCTGAATGCTCCAGTGCCAAAGCAGCGGCATCTACGGCTATATCATGGGGCAGAATACAATCAGTAAGATACGGAAGATGCAGATTATGGGGTTCCGTAGCACCCCAGGGGAGTATGACAACATCATACTTCACATCCTTTACTTTTCCATAGCAGGATACAGTAAGATCAATTTCTCTTTTTTCCATGCTTTTTTATTTTTGAGAGTATTTGATAGCTGCAAAAATAAAGAATATTCCGACACTGTGTACTATTGCTTACGATATTCTTTCGGAGACATACCTGTGTGATGCTTGAAGTATTTGCCAAAGAAAGACTGATTGGCAAAATGAAGTTCGTCCGAGATCTCCTGAATACTCATTTCAGAAGATTTCAACAGAGCTTTGGCTTCCAGAATAACAAGACTGTCAATCCATTCACCGGCTGTCTTTCCGCTCACTTCTTTTACAGCTGTAGAAAGATGCTTGGCTGTGAGGAACATCTTGTCGGCATAATAAGCCACACTTCGTTCTACCTTATATGATTCGGAAATCGAACGAATAAAACGTTCAAAGAGATCTTCTTTCCGAGTTTTCGTTTTTCTGACCGCAGGCTCATTGCCCTGATAGATACTATATATCTCATAAAACAAAGAAAGAATCAATCCTTGTGTAATCTCTTTACGGAAAGGGTTGTCCTTCAGTTTTACTTTCTTCTGAAGGAAAGAATAATATTCCTGAATGGCATCCATCTCTTCCGGTTTAAGGTGTACACAGGGCTGTTCCTTAATCATGAAAAACAAAGGGAACAACTGCTGCACCGTAGGAAGTACATCATCAATGAACTGTCCGGATACTACAATGAAAACTCCGGTAAAATCATCCGAGCGCTCCACTTGCTGCAATATCTGCTCGGGCAGCGTGACCACCAGGACACCTGCGGTTAGTTCATGCTCTTTCAGATTGATGCGTATCCGGCAATGCCCTTTCAGGCAAAGTGTCAGGCAAGACGCATTCAGACGCGTAGGGTAACCAAACAAGGGAATATCTCCTATATTGTCGAATATGGCAAAATCATTCCCGATAAAATCCATTGCCGGAAAACGGCGAATAGTTGCTATGTCTACGTTCTTTATATTTTTCATCTCCCTTTCTTAATTACGCGGCAAACATAAGCAATATTTCGCTGAAAACCGTCCGAAATCTCCTAAAAAAAAGAAAAAAGGAACATTTGTATAAGAAAGGGCTTCTGAAATTATGCTCTTACAATAAATTCATAAGCCCTTGCAATAATTTCGGAAGCCCCCGCAATATTAAATTTAGACCTTAATCTAATTCATAATCTTAAAACCAATAAAGAACGTTCTCGGCTGTGTAGGTCCATAGAAGTAACCGGAGTCGCGGAACTCCCCTTTATCCAGGTCTTTTTGGAAACTATTAAAGATATTTTGTACACCGGCATTGAGTTGCAACTTGATATGGTCATGCAAAACAAAAGTGTAATTCAACTTCAGATTGAGATCGAAGAAATCGGGAGTATTCTCCATACGGTCTTTCTCGATATTACAGAAAGCTCCTTCAGGAGCATCTACCGGTGCATAGTGAGGAACGATCATCTTACCGGTGTAGATACCGGACAAAGAGAAATCAAAGTTCTTCAACGGCGCAGAAGAGAAAGTAAAATAACCGTAGTAATCCGGTGTACGCATCATACGTTTGGTGGTCAACTCTTCATCATCTACTTCGGTCCAAACTTCAGCTTTCGTATAGCGGCTACGCTGTGCCGTGAAACCTAACTGGAACTGCGCCTCTTTGCCATGAGCCAGCTTTGCATCCAGATTGACACCGTATACACGTGCGCCACTACCATTGCGACGTTCTTTTATCTTGTCACCGTTCTCATCTTTACCGATATCTTCCAACACGAATACATGGCGCAGATCTGTGTAGAAACCTTCCAACAGAACGTTTGCCTGCCAGTGTCCGAGGTATGTACTCCAATCTATAGAACCGCTGTAACTATTAGAGCGCTCTTCACGCAGATTGTCAGCCAGCTTAATCTGAACGCCCTCACCGCCTACAGCGGTCACGTGCAAGTCTTCATCATAAGCCTGCGGTGCACGGAAACCGGTAGAATACGTCAGACGAGCCTGAAAATCTTCAGTCGGCTTATAGAGGAAATTGACGCGCGGACTGAAAATTAGTTTATCTATCAGATTATGCTTGTCGAGGCGGGCACCTACCAGCATGGTAAGTTGACTCATCTTCCATTCATTCTGGACAAAAGCACTGGCAATGCGTACATCCTGCTTCATATCACGGTGATAACCGGTCATGACATCATGCAGGGAGTTATTCTGATATTCCAATCCACCGGTAAAAGTAGCCGGAGCAAAGAAACAGTTATTCATATTACCAACATACATACCACCGGCAACCCAAGTCAGATCATCAGTTTTACCATAAGCATTCAAGTCTTGCTGAGCCCCATAGTAACTGTTTCTGTCTGTATGCTGCACAGAACCGTAAAGAGATATTTTATGCTTATATTCACGCCAGAACAGATCGTAGCTGGCACCTCCACTATTGATGATGTGCTTGGTCTGTTCTGTGATGTCGGACTCATGGGGCTGCAAATCAAACTTATTGCCACCGCGTCGGAACTCGTTGGTTGTATGATATTCCAAATTGATGCGACTGAAGTGTGTAGGACGATAGTAGGCACGGAAACCAAAGGTATTCATATTCAGCTTACCAAGTTCAGAGAAGCCGTCATCGTCACGGTCATAGGGGTTACGGTTGCGATAGCTTTCATACAAGGCAATACCATAGGAGTTATCTTTAGCAACCAGGGAGACATTACCGCCCATATATTGTTCCCACGACTGTCCGTCCATGCACGAAAACATACTGGAAACTTGGAAGGAATTACTGATAGGATCTTTGGTGATAATGTTGATAGTACCTCCCACTGCATTCGCTCCGAACAGGGCAGACCCACCACCACGTACAACTTCTACCCGCTCTATCATATTTACAGGAATTTGCTCCAGTCCATACACACCGCTAAGGGCACTAATGATCGGACGACTATTAATCAGAATCTGAGAATACGGACCTTCCAGACCATTGATACGCACCTGGGGAAAACCGCAATTCTGACAATTGTTCTCTACACGCAAGCCGGACTGGTAATTCAGAGTCTTTGCCAAGTCGGTGGAGTTCACCATCTCAAAAAGTTTGGCACTCATCACATTCACCACAACCGGGGCATTCTTCCGGCTCACTTCATTGCGATTGGCAGATACAACCACTTCATCAGTCATGAAGCTTTCCTCCGCCATCGGGAAGTGCACAACTGCGGTAAAATCCTTACTGACAGTTACTTCTTTTTCCTGCGTCTTATAACCTACAGCTGATACCCGAAGCGTATATTTTCCGGCAGGAAGCTTGCGAAATTCGAACTGGCCTTCTTCATTTGAGACTGTTCCTTGGCCGTTTTCTTTAATCAATATAGTTGCATAAGGTATATTTTCTTCTGTTCCTTTCACAATCACGTGACCGGAAATCATGTTGCCTTCCTTTATAGGATTTACAGCATAGAGGCTGATGCAAACCACCGTAAGCACCAGCGCAAGTATATGTTTTTTCATTAATTTGCGCTCAAAAAATGTATGTATTGATAAAATTAAAAGAGGAAAGAGAAATGATAATTTAAATGAATTCCCATTTATGCCGCGAGCGCCGGCGGAGCACGAAGAGAAATTGTCTGCTCTCCCCCTCCTTTTACCAAAGGCGACACCTGTTCAGCTTCCAGCACTGCCAGAAGTATTCGCATGGGGTGCAGATCTTCATATACATCAACCTCCGGGGCCTGGAAAGTTGACAAACGACCAATAACGAGAAGTTCGGATTTGGAGTGTGTATGTTTACCGTGAAACGGATGGGAGTGCGTAATGATCACTCCATTGACATAGTGAACATGAGTAAAAGCTGTAATACTTGTCTGATATGCCACAAACAGCACCAACAAGCATACAGCTCCTATAATTCTTTTCATCTCTTTGTTCACGTTCCTACCACCCTTTTAAAATTTGCGACTGCAAAGATAGCGATTATTTCTCCACTTTTCCAAACAAGTATTCATAATCCCTTTTGGCGGCAGGCTCTACCCATTCTTCGGGAATAAATTTCCACTGCCCTAATGCATGTGGCTCAATCACTCCCTTTTTCTCTATATACTGCATCAAGTAATAACGCAGATCTTTATCTGTAGAGAACAAGATACGCCCTTTCAATTCATCTTGAGGAATCCCGGCTCCCTTAGTCAACAATTCTCCACCACCATTACCACGGTATGAATTCAGTGCTACTTTATACATCTTGTCCATAGAAAAAGGGGTACCATCAGCCATACTGATAATAGTAACCTTCTCCCCTTTCGGTTTTGTTACATCTACCGTATATATGATGCCGGCTGCCGAATCGAAGTTAAAACTAAAGTTCTGGAAAGAAGCACGATCCGTTGCACCTTCACGACGTTGCTTGCGGAACAATAACAGATGGTCATCAGGAGATTTCATCTGATTCGTCCATATATCATATGACATTTCCAGAGCATCCTTCACTTCCTTACCGGACAGTTTCATGGTATAGAGCATATTCTCATACTTATATAAGTTGAACATATCGCTCACAAACACATCCCCCTTGTTAATTTCCGTATCATACGACAGGGGCGCAGCAAGTGATATATCAGCATTTGTTATTTCAAGTTGCAACAAATGAATCAGGTCAATAAAGGCAGAAGAACCGAAATAGGCAGGGCGCGTGGAAATGGTCTCTGTGAAGCTGCCTATTTTCTTGGATACGAAATCCTGCACCGCATTAAGCTGGGGAGCAAAATGCTTCATGAAATCCTCACTTGCAGCATAATCTTTCATATCCGTCAAAGCGCCGTCAATATGCTTCTCTATGACTTTTCCTTTTCGAAGTTTCAAAGTAACATCTGCGTTTGCCACAACAATTCCCTTGCTTGCGGGATCCATAATCAAGACAGAATCTCCGGCTATATTTTTAATCTTCTTCAATTCACGGGCATGATCGTGTCCCATCAGGACGATATCGAATCCGGGAACGTTACGAGCTACTTCTACAGAAGCATTTTCACGATACTTACCGCCCATCAGCAATGCATCCTGTCCGGCATGGAAAATACCGATCACCAGATCAGGCTTCTCTTTTTCCCGGATAATTTTCATCCATTTGCGAGCCGTTTCTTCCATATCATCAAAGCGCAGTCCTTTCCATAAGTTCTCCGACAACCATACAGGAATAGCAGGAGTAATCATACCCAACACTACGATCTTCACGCCATCTCGCTCCAATACTTCATAAGGTTTGAAATGAGTCTTTCCCGTAGCCGTATCAATAATATTAGCGCCTAAAATGGGAAACTTGCAGTCGTCTGCCCAACGGTCGAACACGGCACGTCCGGTCTCCACATCATGATTACCCATATTGCCGGTATCATACCGCATATAGTTCAACACTTCAGCTGCCAGATGCGGAGAAATAGTGTCAATATAATTGTAATAATAGGCACAAGGCTGGCCTTGCAGAATATCCCCGTTATCTAATAGAAGCAGATTATCTTTATAGACTTCACGCTCTTTCTGCACAAAAGCATGTATGCGCGCCAAACTTCCTCCAGCCTCATGGCGAAGTATGAAATCATAAGGATAATAGTTCCCATGTATATCACTGGTCTCTACTATTTTCAGCTTTACAATCTTATCCTGAGCTGATACAGCTACTATCAGGAGGAATATCCATCCTAAAAAAAAGGAAACTCTCTTCATAGTTATTAGTTATTTCTTTGGTTGTTCGATGTCTAATGGATGTGTAAATACAAATCTTGCCCCATCCGTATATCCCGGATCCACCCAGATCTCTCCTCCCCACTTCTCTACGGTCAACTTACAGATGGAAAGTCCCAATCCTGTGCCCTGTACGTACTCGTTCAGCTTTTCAAATCGCTCAAATACAAGCTTCTGTTTTTCCAAAGGAATACCTGTACCCGTATCCGAGACAGAAAACAGGACTTCTCTCTGCTTCTCATCTACTTTCAGTCCCAAAGTAATCTTACCGTTCCGGGTAAACTTATCGGCATTGGAAAGCAGATTTATGATAACCTGTTGCAGACGCTGAGTGTCAGTGCGCATATCCATGCTTTCACGGTCGCACTCAAAAATAAATTCATTTTCCGACTTGCGAGCCTGACTGACGGAAGCCAAAACACGTTGGCACAACGGCACTACATCACATTCCTCAAATGTAAACGTAACCCGGTCCGCCTCCAGACGGGAAACATCCAGAATATCATTTATCAGGCGAAGCAGTAAATCAGAATTGGTTTTGATGATATCAACATACCCCTGCTGTTCATCTTCCGAACTTCCCCCGGAAGCCAATACATCCGAGAATCCCACAATTGCATTCAGCGGAGTACGGATTTCATGACTCATATTTGCGAGGAAGGCACTCTTCAGACGGCTGGACTCTTCTGCACGGTCTTTCGCATCTCTCAAAGCGCTCTCCGACTCTTGCAGTTCATCTTTCAGCTTTTTGGTATGGTAATAGAAGTACAATGAAACAAACAACCCCGCAGATAACACAACTAAAATGGTTGCAACAGTCCAGATATGATATTTATATTGTTCGTAGAATGATGGATTCTCATTCACCATTTCTATCGGCTGATGAATAAAAGACAGATCCAGACGCTTTTCCTTCACAATCTTACTATCCATCATCACTTTATTAGGAATGACTTCTACTTCTATACGATCACTGTCAGCTCCTTGCAGCAGACGGACTGCCTGATACGCCATATCCTTGCCCAATGGCCGATAAGAGGGTGTCACTCCACCTATAGCCCAATAACCAATACCGACAGAACTAATGGAAAATGTAGGTACATCACCCGCAGCTTCCATCATGGTATAAGTTGCATTACGCATAAAATATCCGTCGTACATATCCACACGCCAGGTACCCATCAACAAAGCTGTATTCGGGGGCAATTCATGAAGTTTATCACTGATGGTATAAATCGTATTTGTACGTCCATCCAGTAGAATCAGATTTAACTCCGGATGTTTCTTCATCTCCGCTACTACATGGGCTTGCAAGGAAACGCCTCCATAACTGTTATCAGAAACAAAAGCTATATTCTTAGTATTCGGATATAAGTGTTTTATCAGATTGATATTGGCTTCCACATCATATTCGTAAACAAAACCGGCTTTGACCGAAGAATCAGTAAAGTCATTAAAGAAATCCACTGCATCAGGCATCCATGTTTTCAGATTTACAGAATCATCCGGAAGAATAATGGCATTGCGGCTTGCCAATGAAGTCAGTACCGGAAACTTTCCGCGTATAGAGTCTGCTTGTGACAGATAGGCAGCCCATGCCTCCTGACCAATTAAAACAAGTAATACAGGCGCACGCTTTCCCACATACTTATCCAGTATCTCCGCCATTTTCGATTTCCACTGTGGCGACTCGGAGAAGCTTTTGCAGTTCATGTTTTCCAAAGCTATCGGAGCTTTTCCACCCAGACGCTCAAACTCTTCCATGAAATCGTATATATTTCCGGAAGTCTGACGAGCATCCGGATTATACGAACTGATAATCAGTACCGGGTGTTCCCCAGTCACTGCAAAAACTGATGAAAGCCCCAAAATGGATACCAGTAAGAAAAGAAAAAAACTATATATTATTTTCCTAAATAAGCCCATTCAGTGAATATAGAATTGTTTTGGCAAATATACAATAAAGTTATAAGGATAGAAATAAAGTTGTAGAATTTTAAACTATAAAAAAGAAACGGGCGGTAAGAGATAGTTCATCAAACTACCGCCTTACCGCCCGTTATTATTTAAAAAAAGGATGTTTTTATCAGATATTCATCGCATTGCTTCCTAAAGCCGAAGACTCATTTTTATTTTCTCTTTTGAATATGCAAATGAAAATACCTTCTCATAAACAACACATAAATGCCACTCAATAATACAATTATCCCCAACAAATACCAATAACCATATCCCACGAAACAGAAATAACCCAATATGACCAAAGCCTGTGCCGCCATATAAATTAATGATACCCCAACATGAGGTATTTTCAACTCGTTTGCCATCAATTGATACATGTGTTTTCGGTGGGGCAAACCGATGTTCTCATGAAGCATCAGGCGATGAATAATAGTCAGGACACTATCGACACCATAAACGGATAACAGGATTATCCAACTGAAATCTTCTGTTTTAATGATGAGCTTCCCTATCAGAAAAAGGAGAATAAAAGCGATACTCACAGAACCGACATCACCCGCAAAACACTTCGCTTTCTTACGAAAATTGAAGAAACAAAAGACCAGGACTGAACAAAGAACGGTATTAATCAAAGCCGGTTCAACAAACGTAGTGATCTCAGAATTGATATAAGCTAATGCACCAAGGATAACCAATGAATAACCACCTGTGATGCCATTGATGCCATCCATAAAATTATAGGCATTAATGATACCCGTACAGATAATCAAAGCTATAATGATCCACCACCAGGAAAGCGAAAACAAGTCCCATTGGTAAAACATTAGAACCATAGCAGTAAAGTGAAACACCAACCTCAGACCTTGGGAAGTAGAACGGATATCATCTACAAAACTGATAAAAGTGATCAGAGTCAATGCCAACATAAACCATGGATACTCCCAATGATTACTCAGGAAATAGGCTAAAGCTCCAAAATAGAAGATTATACCGCCACCGCGCAAAGTTATCCGTGAATGAGAACTACGCTCATTGGGCTTATCAATGATATTAAACTTATCAGCCACTCTAAAATAAAAAAGTTCTGCTACAAAGAGCAGAACTAATATAATGATATAATACACGATTTACAATTTATAAATAGGTTAGAAACTCCGTATTGTTTTCATTATTCCATCCGCCGCACGGACAGGCATCCGGTCAATGCCAAGAGCAGATTTTATCTTCTCATTACTTACCACGTAATTCTCAGTCAGTTTTCTCAGCCGTTCTGTATTCAAAGGTAAATGAAGCAGCGTACCCAGTCCTGCGCAACCTTCCATCATTTTCCTGTTCATTTTCCAGATGTGAGGCTCCTTACCCATAGCTTCACACATAAGGGCTATCAGTTCATTCGTAGACAAGGCTTCATCATCACCCATGTGATAAATACCGCTCGCTACGTCTTTTGTCAATAAACCTTCCACAACATAGCAAAGATTATCTATAGAAGTAAAAGAACGCTTGTTCTCAAAATCGCCTAAAGGCCAGGGGATACCTTTCTTTACCACATTATAAAGCAAGTTCAGATTACCCTTATTACCAGGACCGTGAATCATGCAAGGACGAAGTATATACACCTGTTTATCGCGCTGCATAGCAACTTTCAATTCCCCATGCTCACTTCTCAACTTACTAAGAATATATTCTTCAGCTGCAATCTTACTTTCTCCATAAGGACCAACCGGAGTAGGTATCACATCTTCTGTCAGCATATCCCCCACTACACTGTCTGCAGCAGCTTTCACAGAACTGAAAAAGATAAACTTCTTCGCAGATGATTCTAAAAAGAAATCAAATATCTTCTGTGTCAGCCCTGTATTGATATCAAAATAGACCTGAGAAGCAGACTGATTCTTTGTATCATGCGCTTTGCCTGCCAAATGAATGATAGCATCAAACTTTGGTAACAACTGCATCGGAAAAGAAGTGGGTTCAATATCTTTCCAAACAAAAGTCTTCACCACTCCCTCCTTTTCAGGGGCGACAATATCAAGACCATAAAGGGAATGATATCTTTTTAAGGCTACAACAAGATTGGAACCCACAAAACCGTGAATACCTGTAATTAATATATTCATGATTCTCTTATTTTAAACTATCTAATTGTATTATAGGAATAGTATCCCAATTTATCAGTTCATCCGCCTGTTCCACATTATAGAATTCATAATGATCCAATAGTCGTTGAAACTTAGTAAACGCACCTTTTATACCCACATAACTTTTAAAACGACGTACGGCAGGTAAGTTCTTCATGACAGGTTGTCCTTCATCAAAATCTCTCGGATGAAAATAAGTCATCATGTAATCACTATGTCTTCCCCAATGATTAATTAACCAGTAAGGAAACAAACGGAAGAAACCACCACCGGAAAAAACAATATGTTTGCCCATTATCCGATGGATATTTATAGGAAACTCTTTAATAATCCTTCCATCACCAACATCAATACGTTTCGGAACACCTTCTCCATAACTTGGCATACCACCATAATCATGAGGAGCAGGAAACATCGAACAATCATATCTGAATCCCATCTCTGCCAAACAATAAAGCGCCCAAGTATTATTCTTGGTAATAGAAAAACCCGGAGCACGAAATGCATTCACTTCCTCTCCCGTCACATCTTCTATCAGGCATTTCGCCTTCAATGTATCTGCTTTAAATGCCTTCTCATCAAAACGGAAAGACAACTCATGCTGATAGGAATGACAACCTATATGATGCCCCTGCTTTTGAATAGAACGAATCACATCTGGATGTCTTTCCGCAATCCAGCCAAGGCAAAAAAATGTTCCTTTTTGATTCCGTTTCTCTAATTCTGTGAGAATACGGTCTACTCCCTGATATATACGCACTTCATGTTTATCCCAATTGAAATCACCTGAGATAAAGTCGCAATTATACCAGTCTTCAATGTCGAAGGTTAATAAATTCATAAAAAAATAGAGAGAAATGATATTTATTATTAAGAACGGTATTTGATAACTTTAGCTGGTGATCCAGCTACTATAGCATTCTTTGGTACTTCTTTTGTCACCACCGAACCAGCCGCAACAATAGCTCCATCATTTATCTTTGCACCAGAAACAAGAATAGAATTGGCACCAATCCATACATCATTGCCAATAACGATATCTTTCTCACGACGTTCCTGATACACCATCGGAGTATTACAAAGCTTTGTACCGTGATTTCCACAAAACATCTTTACTCCTGGACCGACCAGTACATTATCGCCAAACACTATTTTAGAATGCTGTTCTGCCCATATACAGCAATCCATTGTAATACGAACATTTTCACCCAAATAAATATTTTGAGCATTGCGTAAAGAGGCACGTGCATGAATACGATAATCTCCTTTATGGTGAATCTTCTTTCGCCATATCACCTGTTCGTGTAAGAAATAGGCAAAGGAAGAAAAGATGGCTTTCAAAAAAGAAAGGGAAAAGATACCACCAAAGATTTCAGAGAAGATGAGGGAAATTTTTTCTTTATACCAAGGTTCAAAATTGTTCATTTATCAGTTATTTACAAAATTCATAAAATCATTAAAAATTATAGACTCGCTAACTGTTTTCTCAATATAAGCCACTGCCTTTTCACCTATTTTTGCCCTTTCACAAGGATTTTCTAACAAATAATGAATTTTTTTCATCATATCATTGGCATCTTTTGCTATCACTAATTCTTCATTCTGTATATCTAATCCTTCAGCTCCAATAGTAGTTGTAACAACACAACATCCCAATTCCATTGCTTGAATGATTTTATTTTGAATACCAGCTCCTGTGAGCATAGGAGCTACAACAATTGTTGCTTTTGCGTAAAAATCATAAATATCATCAACAAATCCCGTCACAATAACATCTTTATCAGCAAGTTTTAAAACACGAGAACACGGAGATGCTCCAACTATATAAAACTTTACCAATGGGAAATAAGATTTTATATAAGGAAATATATTTCTTACAAAATTTATAACAGCTATAACATTAGGTTCATAATCCATTCTTCCAACAAACAAAATCATATTTTCATTTTCAGCCGGCCGAACCTGCTTACCCGTAGATTGAACCATATTACCTATAACACATAAATTTATAGGAGCTTTCATTCTAGAAGCGATGTACTCTTTATCCACATTTGAAATAATAGAAGAATGTTTTACATTTTCCAAGACAAATTTTTCATACCAGCACAATCTCTTATAATCAATTCGATAAAAGACAGAGTGTAATAAAGAAGAATTTTTAGCTGCTTTCTCATAATTCATTGAAACTGCGTCAACAAAGTCTACATATATATCTGCATTACTTTTCCCTATGACATAATCAACCATTCGAAGCGTCTGGCAATATATAGCATCATAATTCTCTATATTATCATTAATCCATTTCTGAATTATCGACACATAAAGCATTCTATTTCTTAATGGCCTTTTACCAAACAAACCTAAAAACATATTTATCAATCTACGCCATTTAGATATATAATAAGGATAGATTTTATTGGCTATAGACTTTATCCCCCTCTCAACTACTAAGTTATCTTTCTCTTTCGATACATATAAAACATCTACTAAACCAATCTTAGATAAAAAATATAAAGACTGATATGAGCGAATTTTCCCCCCATCATTAAGTGGATAAGGAGGTTTGGGAGAAAGAAAAAGAAATTTTCTATTTTTGTTTAGCATCTTAGACATTTAATTATTTTTACAATAATCTATAAATGGCATAAATTCTTCATCCCATTTTTTCTCTTGTATTCTTTGATGCAATAATTCACCATGAATTTCCAACAAATTTTCTTTTGTTATTTTATTAAATAAATTTCTTATTTCTTGAACACTATAACAATCAACCTCAAAGCCTATTCTATTTTGACTTACAAAACTTGCCAGTTCTGTTCCTGATGCATAAATTGCCGGAACTGCATAGTAAAGTGATTCATGAAACTTATTAGAGATGGCATATTTTACATTATAATCATCAGCAGGATAAACAGCCCAAATTAAATCTGCCTGAGAATATATTTGAGTTATATCTCCATAACTGTATCTACCATACAACCTCACATTAGCGACATCCTTTGCAAAAGATTGCAATTCATCATAAAAAGGCCCGTCTCCATATATATGGAGAAACAAAGAAGAATCGTCACGTATTGCTTCTATCAAATTATTAAGAATTTCTACATACCTAATATTACCCAGAAACACTATATTCAAAACCTTATTACTTGCCTGAGAATTAGTACATAAATGATAATCTGTTATCCGAGGTACATCATTAGGCAATTTATTCTCTATTATAATAACTTTTCCACGGTAATCTGAATATAAAGGGACATAAAAACGTGAAGCAACAGTCATTAAATCTACTTTCCTCAAACACCATTTTTCGATCAAGTGAAGAACCTTTAATACCCATTTATTTGTAGAAGTCGGAATATCTAGGTTTTCATATATAATTCTTTGATTCTGATTAGCTAATAAAACGGTTAATAGTAAGTTATCCCAATGAGATGCTATTAAAACTTGCGGCTTCATCTGTTTGTTATATTTCCGAATAAATTTATAAAAGCCCCAAAGTCCTAAAAGTTTAGCCTTACGATTTCCCAATTCCGAGATCTCATTATAGATAGGCATTTTCCTATCTTCTTCAAGAATTTCACGTCCCTTTCTATTCCACCCAATAAATTCAACAGAAGCATTTGGAAAATATTTCTTGAGTGAATTAAGAAAACGAATATTCCTTGTATTGATAGGATAAGAAGAGTCTATTAATAAAAATGATTTCATATTACTGTTTCAAATATTCCACTATTCTAAAGCATGCCTTACCATCTCCATAAGGATTGACCGCTTTACTCATTTGTTCATAGGCACATGAATCTTCTATAAGAAGCGATACATTATTAACGATTTTTTCATAATCAGTCCCCACCAGTTTTACAGTTCCTGCATCAAGAGCCTCTGGACGTTCCGTTGTATCACGCATTACGAGAACCGGTTTTCCAAGTCCTGGCGCTTCCTCCTGTATACCACCACTATCAGTCAATACTATTGTAGCCTTTTCCATCAAATATACAAACGATAGATACTCTAATGGTTCTATGAAAAACATATTATCCAATTCAGAAAGATTCTCCCCAAATACTTCATGAATAGGTCGACGCACGTTAGGATTCAAATGCATAGGATAAACAAAGTCGACATCGGGATACTTCTCTGTTAGTGACTTTATTGCACAGCACATTGAAATAAAACCATCACCAAAATTTTCTCGTCTATGTCCAGTTATCAATACCATCTTTTTATTCTTAATTAATCTATTGGTATCATATCCTGCATTCTTAAGAATCTCCTTCAATTCGCTATTTAACAATTTATCTTTTCTTATTTTAGCAATAACCATATAAAGAGCATCTATTACAGTATTACCAGTCACAATAATAGCATCTTCACGTACCCCTTCATTTAATAAATTGCACCGACTAAGTTGTGTCGGAGAGAAATGATAATTAGCAATACGTCCTGTAATCAAACGATTCATCTCTTCAGGCCACGGACTATAAATATTATGCGTACGAAGTCCAGCTTCCACATGACCGACAGAGATTTTTTGGTAAAAAGCAGCTAATGCAGATGATGTTGACGTTGTTGTATCTCCATGTACCAATACAATATCCGGTCGAGCATCTTTCAATACATCCCTCATACCAGTCAATACTTTAGCCGTTACATCATATAAATCCTGTCCTTGCTTCATTATATTTAAATCATAATCAGGCTTTATTTCAAATATGTTTAAAACCTGGTCTAACATTTCCCGATGTTGTCCTGTTACACATACAATTGTCTGGAATATCTCAGGATGTTTTTGGAACTCTTTTACAAGAGGAGCCATTTTGATTGCTTCGGGACGAGTTCCGAAAACGAGCATTACTTTTTTCATACTGACAGCAAATAATAACTAATTTTTATTTTTTATATTTAGCGAGCAGATTTAGCATCAACTGCTTAACCTTGTCATTCAACAAACTTCCTATAAATATCCGAATTCTTATACGCCAATAAAAAGGAGTACGAAACACACTATTTGCAATAACGACATATCCTTCATTATCTATACGTTCATATATACCATTTCTAACGGCGGGCATAAGAGAAGCTGTTACTAAATTCTTATTGTATTTTGAAGCTGATATCACATCAGACTTAATACTCATGACTTCTTTTTCTACATTTTCCCAAATTTGCCTTCCCAAACCTGTATTAACCAAAACCAAAGAAACTCCCTTTGATGCGTTTATATGAGGATAATATTTACGTACTCCCCAAAAATCAGCCAAAGTAATATCTCCTTGCCTAGGTATTTTTGCAAAAGGACAATGATAGCAAGAATAACGGTAAGTTAGAGAATACATAAAAGAATACAAATAAGGGGACAAATCATAACTTGGCAAAACACGCTTAAATATTTGTTCTTCTTTTATATAAGTAGTAATTTCACTTCCTTTCCATCTCTTATTATCCCTAAATTGATAATCAATAATTTTACCATTATACTGTTCTTCCAAATATTTCAAATGAAGATTGAAAAGCTTCTGACTAGGTACTCCATGACAAACTAAATCAGATGTAAGAAGATTAGAATATTCCTTCCGCAAAAAAGCCTTAAGTCCAGCAACTTGACAAGGGGTACCTGTAAAATACACTAAACGCCCCGACTTAAGTAATGATTTTATAATATTAAAGGTATCTCCTAAACTACTTTGAACATATTTAGATCCTCGAAGTGGGGTTAACTCTTCAATTGTTTGTGCGGACTGATGAATCACACTCAGTTTTTTATCCAATGCTGCTCCAAAAACAACACCGCCTGAATTAATAACGAATTTAGCTATCGTATAAAATAAAGCTCCACTTGAACTTTTTTGCCTTTCTTTTTGATCCTTTATATAAGCAGCATACACATTTGGCTGTTCATGATTATAAGTAGGCTGCACAAAAGCACAGACTCTCTCACACAGGCCGCAGTTAGTACATTTATCAATATCCTTTACAGGATAAAGAAAACCCTCATTATCCACTTGCATGGTTATAACTTGTTCTTTACAAACTTGCTGACAAGCTGTACAACCACAACATTCAGACTTATTTCCTGACACTAAATACATACAACTCAAATAGACCTTTGTAAAAAACTCATAGCTTTCTTTCTCTCAGCCTGAAGTATCACGTTCACATCATTAAAATTGATTATTGATTCAACATTATCATCTAAAATTACATCGTTCAGCAAACGGTTTTTCAAACCTACCAATTCCAAGATACTTAATATACGAGTCGAAAACTTAGATGGCTCATACACCCAAAACTGTTTATTCAAATTAATCGAAAATGCAGTTCCATGAAAAGAGTTAGTTATAACAAATTTCGCATAGTACATTAAAGACAAAAAATCCTCAGGGGAAGTAAAAATAAATGTTTTATCTGCATTCTTCTCAGAACGGTAATCTTTTGAAAAGGTAAGAATTTTCAAATTGTACTTTGATGCTATTTTTTTTGCAGTAGTATAAATTATCTCTTTAGAAGTTATGTTATAAGGTATATAAATCAATATATATTCGTCTCTATACAACCGTTTCTTTATCAAACTCCTCCATTCTTCTTTTGACAAGAGAAATGTAGGATCAAGCAAATGTTCTACATCCACAAAACCCATTTTTTCCAATAAGCACTTTGCACTCTTTTCACGTACAGACAATGCCGAATAAGAATCTAACTGCTCTTTCATTTCCTCAAATTCACCAGAAGGTAAATCCTCTTTACCTATAGATGATGAAAATGAAATTTTCCGAGTACCAGAAGGGAGAAAAGACCAATAATAAACTTGATCTATCCCACCATTATATGTACTATTCCATACCTGATCACTACCTGTTACATAAATATCTGCATTGGGTAAGTTCTTTCTAATTTGCTCTAATGAAGTATACCTTTGAGTCAGATTGCAATATTTTTTCAAGAATCCTCCGAAAAGAAAATAATCATTAAGTATCTTCTTCGGAATAAAACCTAACCTACGTAACATACGAGGCAGAGACTGCAAAGCATCTTTAAAATAAGAAGGCCATGTTGCGCTTCTACGTATATAATTAAGTGTAGTAACTTCACCGCCTAACTTATTAAAAACTTTCACCGTTGCATAAGTTTGCAAAGCAGATCCAAAATTAGCTCCATAATGAACTGTTACTAACAAAACAGAATAAGATTTCCGAAATGTATTCATATTAAATTTTTATTCTAATCATTTCACATTTAACATTCTCACGTTTCATCAATATAGAAAGGATTAAATATAACAACATTGTATGTGTAAAGAAAAGGCTGGCAATACAACACAAGGCACAAAAGGTTATTAAAATACATCGACCAGCTAAATTATTCTCCTTCCAAATCCAAATAATAAAAAGTAAGAAAAGAAATAAGCCCACAACACCTGTATATAATAAAAAGCTCTGTACAGTATTGAAATACAAATCATTTTCATCTTTAAATGACCAATTTACCGATGATTTCTTTATTCGTTTTTTCAAGACCTCTTTATTATTAACCCCTAAGATTTGCTCTTTAAGACTTAAAGATGAATAGACAAAATACCCTCTCCAAATACGAAGGAAACCTGAAGAACCTATCTGATCACTGTTTAATTGTTCTTGACGTCCCAAAAGTTTTTCTCCTTGTTCAGTATTCAACATTGCCCTCGTAGCAAATATACCTAATACTAAAATCAATAATAAACTCCCTAAAAATATCGCATGATTAAATTTTGAATATAAAAAGCATAGAAAAAAAACAGAAAACACAGCAAGCCCTATTAAAGCATTACCGGATTGTAATGCGAGTAAGGTTATGGCAATAACCGATCCTCTTAAATATGCTCTCTTTTTTGATACGAACAAAAACTCCAATATCAATAGTGGCAATAAAAATTGCACAAAATGAGCTGGTTCACTAAAAAAAGAAGAAGAACGTTCTGCACTCATTCTAGCCATTTCCCACACACTCGCATCTATTCCATCTACACCTCCTAATGTTAAAGGGAAAACAGTTAATATACCTGAAAAACGATAACCTATAGTGTAATACATTAATTCCTGAAAAAAGAAAAAAATGATACATGTAAAAGCTATAATACGATAACACCTGAGAAATAGCTTTATATCTGCATTTCTTAAACAAAATAAAAAAAAGCCAAGTACAACCATCATTGATGTGGTACTTGGTGCAATGAGGGTAGATAAGGAAGTAGCACAAAGAACCCTTGCTATCAAAAAATAACTTATATATAGAAAAAGGACTTTGGGATATTGCAAATACAGATGTCTATTGAATATCCAGTAACTTATCATTAATAGAATAGTAGGGATAAAACCAAAACTAAAAAATCCCCAACCATAAGTATATAGTATTGGATATAACAATAACAGTAACGTTACAATTATAGAATTACTATTTTTAGACAAAAGCATATAACAAAATCATTGAATAAGTATTTCATTAGGGATAAACATTCTCTTTATCCACAAAGAACAAACTTTATACTATCCAAATATTCTTCTTCTAATTTTTTCTATCTTAGCATCACCGATGATATTCCTTAAACTACTCTTCATGTAATAACTCAGCTTATCTTTAAAGGAACTTATTTCCATAACATTGTAATAAACTTTATTATTATTTAAAAGTTTATTTATCAGATCTGAATTATGCCGATTTATTACATCAACATCCGGGTCTATATAATTAACCGCCTCTTTATATTTATTATCCAATATTATATCCTTGAGAATTTTTGATGTTGGCACAATAGGCTCATTACTCCTAAATAAACGACTATGTGTCGTATGTCCAAAAACTCCCAAAGGATAGGAATCATTCACATCTATTGATATTGTCGGAATATTTCTTGAAGCTCCTACTAAGACGGATCCTGATACCGCTATCACAACATCTGTAACATCCAGAACATTCATTGGAATAGGAAATAAATATCCAAAGAAATGTGGTATTACCATATTTGTTTTGGATAGTTCTGCTTTAATATTATCAATATAGCCTTTTTCAGAGGCTCCACCAATAAAGAATAAATTTACTTTAGTATCATTTTCCTCTGCAAATTTAATTACTTCCAAGACCATTTTTAGAATGTAATTTTTTTCTAAGCGACCTATACTAGTAATTACAGGTAATGATTTATCAAATTCAAAATTAATACTTTCCGAAGATACAACATTATTATATGGTGTCATAATAAATTCATACTTATCGTTATGTTCAGAAGCAACTCTTATCGAAGCTTTTTTCTTAACGCTTATATGATTTAAGTATTCCCCTCTTTTTTGTTTCCAAAGAAGGTAATCTTCCTCAGCTTTAGAAAGTTTGGGATAAGTCTCATTAACAAAAAATAAAAGATTTAATCCGGAAAGATGCTCGGCAATCAGTTCACCCCAATGTCTAAATCCAAAAGTTACCGATTCAATTACTACATCATCTGATTTTGTAACACGATTAGAAATTATATTCAGTACTTGTTTTCTTGCATTTTCACTTAATGAAAATATAGGGAAACGCAAATTTTCAATACGATTATCTTTAAATTTTTTCAATTCAGGAATAAGAATTTTTCCTTCTAAAAAATAAAAGACTTCTACATGCCAACCTTCCTTCTCCAATGCCAGCATCTTATTACGAATATACATCTGCGCTCCTCCCATTTGTCGGATGGAATTATTTAAAAAGATATATGTTTTCATATAACTTACCCTTATTCAATTAGACTTATGCAAACTTTGACTTTATTACTAATAACACTCTTTCTTTCATACCTCTAGACAAAAACATCCAAGCGACAACAAGCACATTCAGCACACTGATAAAAACTATGGTAGTAAAGCCCAAGAAACTACTCCTATCCACATACTGAGCAACTACAAAAGGAATAACCGATGAAAGTATTAAAACAAAAAAACTCTTACGAAAACATCTTGCAAATTCAGAGACTTTATATCCCATCTCCTTCACCAAAAGATACGGTTTTATAATAAAAGCGAATAGAAAGGAAACACCAATGTAACTATACTGAACCCACATCACACTAAAACCACATTTTAATAGCATGTAAGCTAATATAAATTGTCCACCACAAACAAAAAGAGCCGCTAACGAATTCCCTTTCAATTTGCCTGCAGCAGTAAGCGGAGTATAAAATGCACTACTATATGTTCCCATCATAGCAGAAACGATTATACACTGAGAGAATGCAACGGCATATTCCGGAACTTCTTTTAACCATAATTTCATAATAGGTTCAGTAAGAAGAAGAACTGGAATTCCAATAAGCAAAAACAACTCAAAAACATAAATAGAAGACTCGAGAGTTAACTTTCTTGACTCATCATATTGCCTTGCTGCATATAGTTTAATAATCTGCGGATTAATAGCAGTCCGGAAATTATTTGTAAATTGCGTAATACCGTGTGATAACTGAGTAGCAACAGCTTGTGCCGCAACCACAACAGGCTGAAAAAACATACCGAAAAGCATCACCAAACCTTGCACACGAAGAGTCTCAGCACAATGAGATATAATGTTCCACCCAGAGAATTTCATCATCTCTTTCAGTGTTGAGATACTAAAGTCTTTTGTGATATGTGATTCATCCCAACGCCTGTAACAATAATAACGATAAATCATCGCTATTGAAAATTGAGTTGCAAACATCAATATGGCATAAAATACCAATTGATCAATAGGCGATATTACTATTAAAAAAGCTATAGCCAACTTTAATAAAGCCTCAAGTAAACTGATATAAGCAAACGCTTTCATTTGCTCATGCGCCATAATCAACGAAGTATAAGGAACTTGCGTAAATGTAACCAAGACAGTAGCTACTGAAATATGAAATACCCACAATGTAGCCTCAAGACGTTCGACCGGTATAATTGCCTTATTAAGAATAAACCACAAACCAACCGTTTCCATCAGCAGCACCACGATGCAGCCTAATGCGAAATGAGAAAAGAAAGAAGTACTGAATGTCTGCTTTAATCTCTTAAAATCACCAATGCCAATATCAAAAGTAAGAAAACGGGAAGTGGCAGTAGCTAATGTGCCATTTAAGAATGCAAGCATACTGACTATTCCCCCTACCAAATTATACAAACCATAATCATCAGCCCCCAAAGCATTGAGAATAACTCTCGATGTATAAAGGGTTACTGCCATGATAAGCAGCATTCTGATATAGAGAAAACCGGTATTCTTTGCTATCCTTTTCGAATCAATCATTCGTCGTTACCCTCTTGATTTATAAAACTCATCAATCAAATCAACAACTATCTTAATCTCCTCATCCTTCAACTCATAGAACATAGGTAAACGTAACAGACAATCTGCAAAACGATCACAGAACGGCAAGTTGGGAATTTCTGTATAATTTGCTTTGTAATAGCCACTAAGATGCAAACTTAAATAGTGAAAAACAGACAGTACACCATTATCCTTCAGGTATTTTATAAGCGTAGTGCGTTCCTCAAGCGATCGGCATACCAAATAGAACATGTGAGCATTATTAGTTGCATATTCCGGCAGATTCGGCAGATGAACAAAACCTTTATCTTCAAGGTGCTTCAATCCTTCATAATATTGTTCCCAAATAGCTTTGCGGCGATCTTGAATCATATCCAAATTCTCAAGTTGCGCATAAAGAAATGCAGAAACAGTTTCTGAAGGCAGAAAAGAAGAACCTGTGTCCACCCAACCATATTTATTCACCTCACCACGAAAGAATTCAGAACGGTTAGTACCCTTCTCCCAAATAATTTCCGCACGACGGATGAATCGCTCATCGTTAATAACAAGCAAACCTCCTTCACCAGAAATTATATTTTTCGTTTCATGAAACGAAAAAGCTGCCAAGTGACCGATGCTTCCCAACGGACGTCCTTTATAAAAAGAATCTATGGCTTGTGCGGCATCTTCCACTACGAGCAAATTGTACTTCTCTGCAACTTCCATAATTTTATCCATATCACAAGCTACACCAGCATAGTGAACAGGAACAATCACTTTTGTCCTCTCTGTAATCAAAGCTTCAATCTTATCTACATCAATATTCGGATTATCCGAACAACTGTCGGCAAATACAATACGTGCACCCTGACGTACAAAAGCTAGTGCCGACGATACAAAAGTGTAACTGGGCACAATAACCTCATCACTAGGCTTTATATCACAAAGAATAGCGGCCATTTCCAAAGCATCGGTACAAGATGTTGCCATCAATGCTTTTTTAAAGCCATAATGTTCTTCAAAAAATAATTGACATTTTTTAGTAAATACGCCATTACCAGAAAGTTTACCTGTGTAAACAGCCTGATACATATAATGCGCCTCTTTACCGGTAAGAAAAGGCTTATTAAATGGTATCATAATTAAATAGTATTTCTCAAAAAGCGAGCAGGTACTCCTGCCCAAATTTCTTTATTCCCAATATTTTTTGTCAATACAGCTCCCATTCCCAACGTTGAATAATCACCAATGATGAGGTTCTCTCTAATTGTAGAATTTAATCCTATATGTACCCCATTTCCGATCTTCAAACATGCTCCAACACAAGCCTGTGCTGCTATATGACAATAATCACCAATTACGTTATCATGCCCTACAGTTGCAGAGACCATTACAATGCATCCTTTCCCAAATACTGTATTAGAAGAAATAGCCACTAAAGGCATTATCACACAACCTGCTCCCAACTTCACATTTGGTGCAATATATGCCGTCGGATGAATGAATGTAGCCAATTGCGAATTGGGAATTCCTAAATTCTCAAACATATTTATACGCTCACTCTGACCATCTATCCTAAGGATTGTATTGATAAAATAATAACCTTGGCTAATAAATTTTTGTAAATCATTTTTAATAGACCCACGTACTTCAAATGAATCAATCATTGCCCCTATAGGATACCTGTCATTCAAATAACCTTCGCATATCCACTCATTATAACCACGATTATTTGCATCCAATATAGCATTTGCAATAACACTTCCATTGCCCTCACCACCTAGAATTAAAATCTTCTTTCTCATATTATTCCAAATATTGAATACTTTTTCGTTGAATTAAGTCTCGTTTTGAAAGGATAGCTTTTGCCATTTTTACCATAGGTGGACCTATAAATTTATCATCTTTAACAGCAACCCCCTTTCCTTCCAGCTGTGCCTCTTTCGCCAAATCAATCATCTCTTCAGCCCATTTTATTTCCTCTTTTGTAGGAGAGTAATATTGATGAACTAAAGGTAATTCTTTAGGATTCAATACAAGCATTCCTTCAAATCCTAAATTCCTGCTTAAAAGAAGATTCTTTTCCAAATCCTCTAAATCATGAACTTTGATATGCACTGTATCTATAGGCAGAACGCCGCAACTTCGCGCACCTATACTAATTAAATTCCTTGCGGTCATAATACTTTGACCTTCAGCGTCATGTTTTCCTTGAAGATCTGTCACATAATCTTCACATCCAAAAGCAACAGCTATAACACGACTACATGCAGAACAAATTTCTTTTATATTTATAACAGCACCTGCGGTCTCTATTAACGGAATAATTTTAAATGTTCCTATAGGAAATCCTTTTTCATACTCAATAGTCTCTAACAATTTCCCAAAAAAATAAATATCCTCTCCTTTGGTAGCCTTGGGATACATAAAGCCTGTTATTCCTTCTATGGTGAGTTGATAGGCATCTCTAAGAAGCTCGCCACTTTCACGATCATTTACTCTTGGAAACAATAATTTATAATTCAAATCTGGACGTTTTACAAACTCTATTATATTATCACGAGAATGTTGTTTTTCTGAAAACGGAACAGAATCCTCTATATCCAATAATAATACATCAGCATCACGTCGTACTGCGCTATCCAATAATTTTTGATTATGGGCAGGTACAAACATTAAACTACGCATCAAATACGATTTTTTCATGACTTTTTCTTTTTTACAAGCACTTTTCTTTTAAAAGAAAGTACATCAAGATCATTTTGATTATAAGCAATAGATTCTACATATATAATTCCACGATCCGATTTTGATTTAGCCTCTCTTTTATCAAGAATCTTTGTACGAACATATATTGTATCATTTATAAAAACGGGATTCAAATGTTTAACATCTTCATACTCCAAATTAGCTATCGCTTTTCCACTTATATCAGGAACAGTAATCCCTACAGCCAAAGAAAAGACCAAAGTACCAACAACTAATATTTTCCCATGTTGATGTTTCACTGCATAATCAACATTAGTATGTACTGGATGATGATTCATTGTTAACAATGAAAAAAAATTATTATCACTTTCAAATATGGTTTTTGATAGTGAATGTTTTATTTCCTCTCCAACAATAAAATCCTCAAAATAAAGACCTAAAACAGACTGATTCATTATTTTAAAAATTTTGTATTACTCTTATATATAAAATACCCGCTCCGATCCCCACTGCATTCAATATTACGCAATGTCTGATCTGTGATTTCCGCTTCTACTATCTCAGGATAGTCTGCTTTATTCTCAATGATCGCTTTGAGATTTTCCGTTTCTTTACAGAGAAAATAAACACCAGAGTAGTTATGCTCTGTAATTTGGGGCTCGACCAATTCACCCATCGCTACTTTGATAACTCCTTCTAAAAAGTCATACCCTGTAGAAAGGCGAACAAGTGTAGAACCGATAAAATCACCTCCCATACGAGCGCCAATTTCAATGACACGGATATCACCATCTTCAGTAATCTTTAATTCTGAATGTGACGCACCATACCTTACATGAAGTGCATCCAAAGCACGTAAAACAATATCTTTTACTTGCTCTTGAACAAGCGGAGAAAGCGCAGACGGCTGATGATGTTCCAACTCCACAAAATAAGGTGCTCCCGTAGTCACCTTGTCGGTGATTTGAAGAATATAATGACATCCTTCATAAGAAATAGACTCAACACTTATCTCACACCCTGTAACATATTCTTCGATAATAGCAGCACCATTGAAAGAATCTTTCTGTGCACGAGAAATAGCCTTTCCAAGCTGTACAGGATCAAGTACTTTTTCAACACCACGACTTCCGGAACGGTCAGTAGGCTTCACAATAAGCGGAAAATTAAACCCCTTAATGTTATAAGCATCGTCTTTAGATGCTATAGTATAGCGGGGTGAAGGAATATTATTCATTGTAAAGCACTCACGCATCAAATATTTATTGGTTGTAATCTCTGAATATTCATCCGGATTACTAATTAATCCCATACGAGATGCTACATAATTCACCGTAAGCACTGCTACATCACTGGCTATGGAAGTGATACCATCGATACCGATACGCATACATTCCTTCAATATCTCCTCCTTTTCAACTATTGAAATTGGATAAAAATAATCAGCGTAAGCTTCACAAACCGCTCCATCTCGCCATGCAAAACAGTGAACTTCATACCCCAATTCTTTTGCCTTCAATACTGCAGGTAATTGCAAATAACTTCCACCTATTATCGCTAATTTCTTTTTCATTTGCATATGTAAATAATTCATAGGTAAGCGTACCACAAAACAGCAGACAAATGCACCTTTTCATTCACAGCAGTAGCCCTTTCAATCATATGTACTATGAACTTAAAATACCTATATATAGATTATTTATTTTTCTACCTCCTCAAACGGATACTGATTCTCCTCAAACCCCTTCAACTCCTCTGCAATCTCTGCCTGCTCCGGGCTCAACCCTGCCTTATCCCAAGTATTGATAATTTCATGAGCCTCCTTTGCTAAACTCTCATCATAGAACTCCCCATAACAATAAGTTAACAAACGCACCTTCAGCAATGACGCAGAAAGCTTCGGAAGCACCTCCCAGCTACGATCCAGAACATTCTGAATATATTCCTGTTTGCAGCCATTATCATAAATCGTTGCAGCGAAAGCCACTAACAAACCAAGGCAAAGTTCAGCCTCCTCTTCGGCCGTAGCTCCATGAATGTTGTAAAGTTCGATAGCCTGTTCGTAAACATCACGGTTCAAACGCGTAAATTGGTCCGCATAAATGGGACTTCCATCAAGCCCGTAGGTTAGAAGATCATGGGCTAAGGAAAATAATGATGAAGAATTAGAATTCATATTATTAAATGTTTTATTTCAATCAACAGTTAACGGCTCAACAAGCGAAGGTGGGATAAAGGTAGTAGCTACAGCCATGACACCTTCAATATTGACTACCACACGGCGATCATGGCGAATACGGACAAACTCACCGATTACGCCTTTGAAAACACCATCAGTGATACGAACCTTCTGACCTTTTACCAAATTCAGTTCGGCTGCTTCCATATAAAGAATTGGCTCATCGTGACTACCCGCTACCAGAATAAAACTGCGCATCTGCGCATCAGGAATAACTACCGGACGGCAATGTTCACGATTCATAATGAAACGTATAGGCATCGTTCCCTCAAGCTCGTCCTTCAAAACATCAATACGTTTGCGCGTAGAATGAACGAAGACAAGATTATGTATGGCGGGCACCAATCTACGGACACGCTTACCACCTTTCATCACCATTCCATAGCACATAGGAATAAAGCTCTCTATGTTCTCCTTATCAAGAATAGACTTAAGAGTCAGTTCACGACTATAAGAGACACGAACAGCAAACCAATGGAGATTTTGAGAGTTGAAAGTTGAAAGCTGAGAGTGAGTACTTTCAGTCATGATATTTTCGCAAAGCAACTTTGCGTAAGGATATTTTTTAGGGACACCGGAGTAGTGAAATACCTACCGGTCAAGTTATGTAATGCGATTATTTTAAATAACTTATGCTGCATTCATTTCATTTCAGAACTTCCTACCATCGCGGAAAAAGAAGCTGTGAAACATCTATGTGGAGCTTCTGGAGTCAAAAGCTATAAACGGGTGATTAAGGAAGATTAGTTGTCTTTTAATCGTTCGTTTAATGGGCGCAAAGGTAAAAGGTATTTTTTGAATGACCAAAATGTTTGATAAAAATATTTTCTCAGACCCTCTTTTTTTTATGTAAGTATCTCATGTGTAAGATTTTACATTCTGAAAAAATATCATTAATATCTATTCAACTTGATGTTTTTATAAGAGACATTTTCTTTACAAATATTGGTGTCCATTAAACGAACGTTTTTTGAACACCTATCCATTTTTACTCCAATAAATTATATATCAGCCAATTAATCGCCGTAAATCAGTATATATAATCAATATTATTCTAAGATTCTTACTTACTCTTTCTTTTTTACACTAATCTTCGTAGCTTGAAACATATTTTTCCATCACTAATTCAGACATTAAAAATCATAGAAGTATGGTAAAGAACAAATTTAATAGAGCTATACACAACGAACCTCCTGTGTACATATGGAAAAACAGATTGACTGTGATTACACATTTCTTGTGCAAAAAAGGAATATCTATAAACAATAATAATAAACATAAAGCTATTAATGCAGACATTAATAGATATTACCGAAGAATACAATTACTAAAATTGAAGAAGTAAGAAAGGTCTATTAAAAAAAATGCGTAGTTAAATCATTATTCACCTCAATAGCCTTACAAACGTTTACCTGCTGAAATACACAGCTACAATAGTCTGTTGGTGAACGCTTTACCCCTACTTCCTTATGAACTACATGCCCTTTTATTTGTTATTACATAGCTTTTTCTTTGGATTCAGATCCTTTCTCCTTTGTTTTAGAATGCTGCATTTGGATGTGCGTACAGTTGTAGTGCACGTGCTTCACTGCTGTAAAGCACGTGTATCACTACTGTGAGTCACGATGTTCACGATCGTGGTCATATCTAAAACACTCTATGTCAACAGAGTATACATGCGTAGTTTGCGCAATGGACATAAGGGATTGACACTTACAATCCCTGCTTTGGATGGACAAAAGTAGGTGGAAAAACGCCTGAAATGAAAGGGTGTAAAAACGAATAGTGTAGGCAAAAAAGAGGGGTAACGGAAAGATAATCAAAGATATATCTCTGATATAGGTGGAGTGTAGGTAAATTTGCCTACACTCTTCCTACACTTACCTACACTCCACTCTATTGCCGATGAACAGGGCGATGCAGAAGGTGAGTGTAAGCGTGTAGGTAAAAGTGTGCATAAACTCTGGATAGCCCCTGAGTTCAACTTTTAAATGCGACAGTTCGGTCAGATAGTGGTGTTGGGTA
>ENA-UONS01000219-UONS01000219.1-human-gut-metagenome-genome-assembly--contig:-CS19-NODE-219-length-72695-cov-8.909210_pt1 | contig 72695 bp, 71 predicted proteins | sample MGYA00242458_ERZ724005 | MGnify/ENA metagenome assembly ERZ724005
AAGCGCTGCTCACCGACCCCAGCGGAAGCCGCCGTTATTTCTTTGCCGAGGTAAAGGAGAAGATAGACTGCTCGCCACTGGAGCACAAACAGCTTTTCGCCCAGCTGAAAGCAGAACTGGACGAGGGAAAGCGTTACTGGTTCTCGGCGGCGGAGGAATCCGAGCTGAAACTGCGCAACCAGGCCTATTATGCCTTGCCTACCGAAGCGGAAATGATTCTCCATTGTTTCAGACTGCCGGATAAAGGGGAAGACTTCAAACTTTACTCGGCAGTATGCTTGTTCAATATCCTGCTGAAACGATATCCGGCAGCCATGCGCGGCATCACGATAAACAAAATGGGAAGAATCATGAATTCCCTGGGAGCGGAACGGATGCATACCACAACAGGAAATATGTATAAACTGGTAGCACTGGCCGGGTAAAAACATCCCTGAAGCTATTATGAAGGAATTTATAATGATTCCTTCATAATAGCCTTCTGTATATCAACACATTACCCTTCCATGAAGGATTTGAACAATTTTATCGCTTATTTTAATTCCGATGTACCACCATCTTCTTATTCCGGCCGGTAAACCTGCAAAGGCAGCTCACCTTTCAAGGCTCCCAACGCATTATAAGCCAGCGAGCCCATCTCGTCTTCACCGGGCATCAGCACAACCGGCGCCAGATAATCAATCTGTTCCTTGAGAATCCCTACACAGTAATCACTATGAGCAATGCCTCCCGTCAGAATAATGGCATCCACCTGCCCACGGAGAGTGACATACATGGCCCCTACCTGTTTGGCCACCGTATAGAGCATCGCATCCAATACCCCTTTATAAGGCTCCTCGCCTTCGGAAGCTTTCCGGGCAATAGTCACCACATCATTCATACCCAGATGGGCAGTCAGCCCCCCTTTGCCATTCAGCATCTTCTTGATCTGCTTTAACGTATACTTACCGCTGAAGCACAATTCCGCCAACTGGTCGGCAGGAATGGTTCCCGCACGTTCGGGAGAAAACGGCCCCTCACCGTTCAAGGCATTGTTAACATCAATCACCCGTCCTTTGCAATGGGCACCCACCGATATGCCACCCCCCAGATGCACCACAATCAGATTCAACTCTTCATAATGTTTCCCGATGGAAGCGGCATATTTACGCGATACCGCCTTACTGTTCAAGGCATGGAAGATGGAAATGCGCTCTATCTCCGGTATTCCCGTCAGGCGGGCGGCCGGTTGCAGCTCGTCTACCACTTCGGGATCGGCAATGTAGGCGGGACAATGGCATTCCCGGGCTATTTCATCGGCAATCAGCGCGCCCAAATTACAGGCGTGCTCCATCCGGGCGTTGAGCAAATCGTGTTTCATCTGTTCGTTAATGGCATACACCCCGCCGGGCGTAGGCTTCAGCAGACCGCCACGGGCAATGACGGCATCAAAATCCAACGGAATATCCGCCTCGGCAAGCAGTCGCAGTATAAAATTCTTACGGTACTCATACTGTTCGTTGACGTGGTGAAACTCCGACAAGTCATCCGCAGTATGATGGGCCCCTGCCGCCCACACCGGCTTTTCATCGATGAAAAGGGCTATTTTGGTAGAAGTAGAGCCCGGATTAATCACAAATATCTTCATAATTTAAAGGTTTTATCCGGCCACGCAGGCCAATGCCAGACTATAATATTTCGAATTACCGGAATCGGCACGCGAAGGAACCACTACAGGAGAAGTAGTACCTCGCAACATGCCTGCCATGTTGGCGTCACCAAACAACGACACCGTTTTATAGAATGTATTTCCCGACTCGATATTGGGAAAGATCAACAAATCCGCATGTCCCACCACCGGCGAGCTGATTCCTTTCACCTCACCGCTATGCGCATCACATGCCGTCTTCACATCCATGGGCCCGTCCAAGTACATGTTTCCGTAAGCACCGGCGGCGGCACGTTCCTTTAAAGTCACATAATCCAGTGTATGAGGGAATTTCTCGTTTACTTTTTCCGTACAATGAATCAAGGCCACACGGGGAGCTTCTATTCCCATGCGGCGGCATACCTCCAGATCATACCGCAGCATCGCCTCGAATTGTTCCAAGGTAGGACGGGGAATGACCGCCGCATCCGAGAAGAACAGCAATTTCTTGTACATCGGGATCTGTGCCACCGTGATATGGCTCAGCACATTCCCTTTCGGCAGGATACCATGTTCCTTATTAAGCACGGCCCGCAATAAATTATCCGTATTGATAATCCCTTTCATCAACACGTCCGCATGTCCCTCACGTATCAGCGAAACAGCTTCCTGGGCTGCTTTATCGGGACTTGTCGCCTCGTATACTTTCACATGATCCGGATATTGAAGGCGGATATATTCCGAGTTCAGCAAATGGGGCGTATCCGCCACCAATAAGAAATCGGCAAAGCCTTCGTGCAAACTGCGGGTTATAACGTATTCGGTATGAGGGTCATTGGGGCAAACAACCACCACACGTTTCCGCTCCTTCAACGAACGCAAACGGCATATCAGGCCGGCGAAGTCTTGTATAGGTTCCATGGTCATTAGATTTTTAGCAAATATGAAAAATAAATCTGAATTTATCCCTATCTTTGCTCAGTTTCTATGAATAATTTAACTTATGAAAACGTTTCAAACATTTGACATTTCAGCCGAGTACGATGCCATACACCGCACCTTTCCCTGCCACAAAGATGCTCCAGTCATAGGGCTTACCGGAAACTTCCAGGAAGGCGCATGTACTTTGCTGGAAGGATATTTCACTTCCATTCTGAAAGCAGGAGGTATTCCTTTCATTATTCCTCCTGTTGACGAAACTAACAGTTTGATAAACTCACTGAATGCATTGGATGGCTTGCTACTGACCGGCGGTGCGGATATCAATCCCTTGTTCCTTGGAGAAGAACCGATAAAGGAATTACACAGTATAAATCCCCGGAGGGATCGTCAGGAGTTATTGCTTGCCAAACTGGCCGCCGACCGGCAGATACCGATTCTGGGAATATGCCGCGGCATACAGGTGATGAACGCCGCTTTTGGAGGCAGCCTGTATCAGGATATCCACGTACAGATGGAAGGGGAACGGATCAAACACGATCAGGATTTGGGACGGGGATATGCCTCGCATACGGTCCGGATAGAGAAAGATTCCTTACTCTATAAATTGTTTGAAACAGAAATATTGCCGGTCAATTCGTTTCACCATCAGGCGGTAAAGGAGGTTGCGCCGGGTTTCAGGGTAACTGCCCGCTCATCCGACGGAGTCATTGAAGCGATGGAATCTACCGAATGCAAGTCCATGATGGGAGTGCAATGGCATCCGGAATGTTTCATTCTGGAAAACAATACCTGTATGATGCCGGTATTCCACTGGCTTATACAGGAATCCACTTCTTTCAGAGAAGCCAAAAAACTTCACAGCCGCATGATAACGCTGGATTCACATTGCGACACTCCCATGTTCTTCGATCAAGGAATAAACTTCGCCACCCGTGACAAGAAAATCCTGGTAGACCTGCATAAGATGACGGAAGGACATCTGGACGCAACCATCATGGTGGCTTACCTGAAGCAATTGGAACGTACCGATGAAGCCTTATCGGCCGCTACTGCCAAAGCAGACCGCATCCTGAACGAAATAGAGGAGATGGTTGCCAAGAACTGTACAGCCGTAGATATAGCATATACTCCCGCTGATCTGTGCCGTTTGAAAAAAGCAGGGAAAAAGGCTGTCATGCTGGGCATTGAAAACGGATATGCCATTGGCAAGGATATCACGAATGTAGAACGTTTCCGCCATCGTGGCGTGGTGTACATGACACTTTGCCACAACGGAAATAATGATATCTGCGGCTCTGCCCGTTATAATGAGGAAGGACTGGGCGTAAGCACATTCGGTGAACAGGTGATAAAAGAAATGAACCGTGTGGGAATGATGGTAGATGTTTCTCATGCCGGAGAGAAAAGTTTCTATGATGCACTGGCAATCAGCGGCAAACCGATCGTAGCCTCTCATTCTTCGGCCCGTGCCCTTTGCGACCATCCGCGCAATCTGACGGATGACCAATTGAAAGCATTGGCAGCCAAGGGGGGGGTGGCACAGGTATGTATGTATGGCGGATTCCTGCGCAAGAACGGAGAAGCTACCATCAAGGATGCCATCGAGCATCTGAACCACATGGTAAATGTCATGGGCATAGAACATGTAGGGATAGGAACCGATTTTGACGGTGACGGCGGCATCACAGGCTGCGCTTCGGCATCAGAATTGATAAACTTTACACGCCGGCTGCTGTTGGAAAGATACAGTGAAGAAAATATCCGCCTCATTTGGGGTGGAAACTTCCTGCGCGTTATGGAAGAAGTACAAAGAAAATAACGTAACTTTGCGGCGCAGCCCCCTTCCATATAAAGGATAATGCACAAATAAATAACAGAAGAATAAGTATGAAGATAAGAAATGTTTTAGTAATCCCGTTCTTGCTGCTTGTATTGACAGCCGTTTCGTGCGGAAACAGTAAAAGCAGAAACGACCGGACAGAAACCGTAGACAAAGAAGTGATCAAGGCTCCCGAGTTCGATGCAGACAGCGCCTACCAGTACATTCAGGTACAAGCAGACTTCGGTCCCCGTGTTCCCAACACACAGGCGCACAAAGAATGTGGGGAATATCTGGCAGGACAATTGGAAAAGTTCGGCGCCAAGGTATACAATCAATATGCCGATCTGATAGCATACGACGGTACGATACTGAAATCACGCAACATTATCGGTGCTTACAAGCCCGAAAGTAAAAAACGTATCCTGCTTTGCGCCCATTGGGACAGCCGCCCGTATGCCGACAATGATCCCGACCCGAAAAATCACCACACTCCTATTCTAGGGGTAAATGATGGCGCCAGTGGTGTGGGTGTGTTATTGGAAATCGCCCGTCAGATACAGAAAGAACAACCTGCTCTGGGCATAGATATCGTGTTTTTTGATTCGGAGGATTATGGAATTCCTGAATTTTATGACGGTAGATACAAACAAGACACTTGGTGCCTTGGTTCACAATACTGGGCACGTACCCCACATGTTCAGAACTATAATGCACGCTATGGAATCTTGCTGGATATGGTAGGCGGAAAAGATGCCACGTTCTATTATGAAGGTTACTCGGCCCGCACCGCCCGTTCCGAAATGAAGAAAATCTGGAAAAAGGCACATGAGCTGGGATATGGCAAATATTTTGTAAAAGAAGACGGCGGTGAGACGGTGGACGACCATATCTATGTCAACAAGTTGGCGCGTATCCCGTGTGTGGACATCATTAACTATGATGCCGACAATCCGCAAAGTTCTTTCGGCTCTTTCTGGCATACGGTAAACGATACGATGGAAAACATTGACCGTAACACGCTGAAAGCGGTAGGACAAACAGTGATGGATGTGATTTATAATGAGAAATAAATGATAAAATAATGAAAACAATAAACGAACTTCAGAACGAAGTGATAGAAGAGTTCAGTGATTTTGATGACTGGATGGACAAGTATCAATTGCTCATAGATTTGGGTAACGAGCAGGAACCACTCGCCCCCGAATATAAAACAGAACAAAACCTGATAGACGGTTGCCAGAGCCGCGTATGGCTGCAAGCCGATATGGAAGACGGCAAAGTGGTGTTCCAGGCGGAAAGTGACGCCTTGATTGTAAAAGGTATCATTGCCCTGCTCATTAAAGTAGTCAGCGGACATACTCCTGATGAAATATTAAGCAGTGATTTATACTTTATAGAAAAGATAGGTTTGAAAGAACATTTGTCGCCCACCCGTAGCAATGGCTTGTTGGCGATGGTAAAACAGATGCGTATGTATGCGCTGGCTTTCAAGGCAAAAATGGCAAATTAGTGATTAGTGGTTAGTGATTACTAACCACTAAAAATCATCGCCCCAGCCGCTTGGTATCGACATCGGTACGTTTCTTCTCTTTGTATCCGCCGAATTTATAGAGGAATGAAAATGTAAAGCTACGATTGTCCCAATTCATTTCTGTCCGGTTCCGTTGCTGCCCCCACGCCAGCCGGGTGGTCATATTCGATGTATTAAGAATATCATTTCCTTTCAATATCACCTTCGTCTTTCCATCCGGAGAAGTCCACTGAAGTGAAGTCGAAATATTACAAATAGGACTTAAGTTATACACCCCTTGTATGGCACGTGATTGGTAAAAACCAGCCAACGTACCTATGATATTCGGTTTCTTCGATAAAATGAATGTGTTTGTGGTATTCAGGATGACGCTGAATTTATACCGGTCGAATGCAATATCATGGAAATGGCTGTTCTTGTCATGAGAGAACAGACCGAAAGCAAAAATGCGCCCGTTCCACCATGTACTCACTTTATAAGAAGCCATAGTCTGTATGGTCCATCTTTTCTGAAAATCATAATTCACAAACTGATTCATCTCCGCCAGACGGTCGGGCAATTGATAAGGAAGCTGCACAAAGTAATCGGGGGTGTAATTGTAATTCACCCCTATCATATATTTATTCTTATACAGATAATTCAAGTCGAGCGAATAATTGGAACTTGGCTTCAGGTCGGGATTTCCATGAGCCTCGGTATAGCTGTCCACATACTGTATAATAGGTTGCAACTGCCAGTAAGCGGGATATTTGCGATTACTGGTGAAGGACATTTGCAAGGTATGACCATCTGCCAGAGTATAAGTTGTGTTTACAGTGGGATACAGCATCCAGCTATGGCGTCCCTCAGCATGATAAAGCTCTGCGGCCAAGGAAACTTCGGCAGAAAACTTCTTCCCAAAACTATGTGAAGCACCGGTGTACATATTCAGAGTATATTCTTTTCGAAGCAGTTTCTCGGAATTATCGGGAATCAAGGCTCCTGTTTCACCATCCCGATAGAACTGGTAGCTGTTATCGTGTGTGGCAGTGTACTTTACACCATAATTTATCTCGGTTCCACCTTGCAAGGAATGAAGCTGGTTGGCATAGAATAACCAGCGGTTGATACGTTGGTTGCTGTCATAATTCAATGTCCGGCTGACATCCTGCATATCTTTCTCCAGAAAGGTCTGTGACGGATTGGAGAAAAAAAGGAAATCCATTCCTGCCGAAAGGCCGAAAGAAGATTGATAATCGGCCGCCACATTATGTAACTGGCGGTCACCGTCATCCGTTTTATCACTGTGGGCTGTTCCACGCATTTTTGTACAGTCCTGCCCATAGCGGTATTGTGTATTGTAAACCACACTCAACAAGTTCTTCTTCCCGAAATCATAATCCGCCCCCAAGCGGAGGTTATGCCGGCCGCCATACCCTTTAGCCTCTGTTTTCAAATCCAACTCGTGTACTTCCCCCACCATAGTGTGCCATGACTGTTTGTCCAATCCGAAAGTGGTATGTTTGAACCCGTATGAATACATCACATCCGCCGAAAAGCGCCGGGAAGTGTAGAGCAAATTTCCACGGCCTGCAATGTCTTCCCTGCGGGACTGTTCATACATAGCCGCCACTTCACCGGACCAAGAAGGCTTCTGCCCGATATTCGATTTTAGAATAACATTCACCATGGCTCCACGAATGCGGTAACGTGCCGGAGCAGCATACATGATTTCCGCTTTCTCCAGACGACTGACAGGGGTATTCTGAAGCACGGACTTCAAATCGTCCTTGTCCAGTGTACTTACTTTTCCATTTACTACCAAAGTAATACTGCGCCCCCCCAAAGTGAGATTGCCATCTTGTTCCACGATGCCGGGCAGTTCCTTTACCGCCTCGTAGGCGTTATTCACCGGAAGCCGCTCTACCATACGGGGTAAGTCATAGACCAGCTTTCCCCGCTCGGCCTTTACCACCGGACGCTCCCCTTTGACCAACACCTCCGGCAATTGTTGGAAAAGGCTGTCCATATAGGTATAATTCACATCATTCTGCGCTTGTGCCGCAAATGCCGACAAGCATAAACAAAAGATAATCACTGTCCTCATCATCGTTTTATTTTTAATGTCCATGCAAAGTAAAGGTGAAAAATGTGCCGTATGTGTTACCGCCGGCTTATGAAGTCTTATTTAGTGTTATCAAAAGAAAGAGAATACTTATTTTGTACCTATTTTTGCCAAACCATGAAGATACCGTTTAAAGCCATAGCCGCATTGATTATCCTTTCGCTGATAGGCGTCTTTGCCTATCAGGCATATTGGTTGACAGGATTATACACCTCGATGAAGAAGGATATGGACAATTGCCTGATAGAAACATTACAGGTGAGTGACTACAATGAAATGATGGAACGGTGCGACTCCGTGAAACGAAGCAACGAAACCATAAATGGCTATATCGAATCCAGTATCAATCTGGACAGCAGTGCTTTGATTACCAAAGTTATAGAAACCGAGCCTTTCAAACAGCAAAAAAGATTTGGTCTGGAAATCAATGAACCGGTATCTACTACCATCGACAAAAACGGTACACTGGAACTGCTCACCAAATACTTCCAACGGGGTATCCACAGCCAGCTGGACCTTTTCACGGAAATCAACCTGCACACTTTCGACAGCCTTTTTACAAGGACACTTGCCATGCGCGGAATCATCTACCTGCCTCACCGCATCGAAATAGTGAATTTACGTCAAGACAGCACGGTCGTACAAGGACTCAGCTCACCTCAAAAATACAGGCCGGGCAAAGAAGCAGTGAGCTACTATTACAATTATGACTTGTACAACAAAATGGCATACCGGTTATGGGTGGAACCGACAAATACCATCGTCTTGCAACAAATGAAGGGGATACTTTATACCTCTTTCTTTATCATTATTATATTGGGGGTATCATTCTGGTTTCTTATCCGTATCATCTTAAGGCAGAAAAGTGTAGAAGAAATGAAAGAGGACTTCACGCATAACATTACTCACGAACTGAAAACTCCGATAGCCGTAGCCTACGCCGCCAACGATGCATTACTGAACTTCAACGGAGCAGAAAACCTGACGAAACGACAGAACTATCTTCAGATTATCCAAACCCAGCTGAAACAGCTCAGCGGACTGGTGGAACAGATCCTTTCCATGAGTATGGAGCAACGGAAGAACTTCCGTCTGAACTATGAACCTGTCGAACTGAGGCCTATGTTGGAAAATCTGATCAGCCAACATAGATTGAAAGCTGATAAGCCGACTGAGTTCAAACTCATTATGGAAGAAAACATAACCCTACGTGCAGACCGCTTGCACCTGTATAACATGATCAGCAATCTGATAGACAATGCTATAAAATATTCCGATGAAAAGGCATATATTTACATTTCTGCAATACGCTGCAACAATCCATACAACGGTGACCGTAACGCTTATGTAATGCTAAAGATACAAGACAAAGGAATAGGTATTCCTGCCGACAGACAAAAACATCTGTTTGATAAGTTTTATCGGGTTCCGACCGGTAATCTGCATAATGTAAAAGGATATGGATTAGGACTTTATTATGTAAAAACAATGATAGAACAGCATAAAGGAACTGTTTCCGTGGAAAGCAGCACAGGAAAAGGCAGTACCTTTACACTTAAAATTCCCGAATAAGCAAATGGAAAAGATACACGTTTTATTAGTAGAAGATGAACAGACTCTTGCCATGATTATCAAGGACACACTGGAAGAACAGGATTTTATCATTACTACCGCCGGAGATGGTGAAGAAGGCTTAAGAAAGTTTTTCGAACAGAAACCGGACGTATTGGTAGCCGATGTCATGATGCCCCGTATGGATGGCTTTGAAATGGTACGCCGCATCCGCCAATCGGATAAAGCAACCCCGGTATTATTCCTCACCGCCCGGTCTGCCATCAATGATGTAGTAAAAGGATTTGAACTGGGAGCTAATGACTATCTGAAAAAACCATTCGGTATGCAGGAGCTTATTGTACGCCTCAAAGCCTTGATGCACAAAGCTTTTGTGGAAAAAGAAATAACCAATACCTACACCATCGGAGGATATCAGTTCAACTCCGTCACCCAACAACTGGATTTTGCAGGGAACATACAAGAACTCTCCCACCGGGAATCGGAAATCCTAAAACGCCTGTGTGAGAACCGGAATGAAGTGGTGAACAGCCAAAGCATCTTGTTGGAGCTATGGGGAGATGACAGCTTCTTCAATTCACGCAGCCTGCATGTATTTATTACGAAATTACGCCATAAACTGTCCAAAGACCAAAGCATACGGATTGTGAATGTAAGGGGAATAGGTTACAAACTGATTATAAACTAACACTTCTTCCCTCTAATCAAGACTTTCTGCCCGCCGGACAAGGTAGTGGCAAAGATATAATCATCTCCTCCCTCTTTCAGTTTCAAACGTTTGCGAAGTTCCGCAACCGATAATGGAAAGTTGCGGATCGTAATATTCGCCTTGTCCATATCCATCAAGAACGCTTTCAATTCCTTTTTTCCAAAACCCGATACGGCCTCAACCCGGAAACGACGTCCCGGAAAATCCGGAACCAAAGAAACAGAGGTATATAAATGGCTGTTGAGGTGAAGTTTCGCCACAGGATAGGTTTGTGTGAGAGAACGAAAAGCACCGGCTTTCAATATAGCGGCATTCGGTTCATACAAATAAGTTCCGACTTCATCGGCCAAAAGACAGGGCGATGTTTTTTCCCGCTTCAAGGTAAAGGTGTAATGCCGGCTCTCCCCGTTGCCTGCAATATGTTCGCAATGGATGCTTACCTCCGATGAAACGGACTCTTTTTGCAGTATCAGCAATAACTCCTTGCACTCGTTATTCACAGCGACAATGTGTACCGCACGAACTGTTTTCAACTCGTTCAATGCCAATGACAGATCCAGCATAGGCGATAATTTCACCATCACTTTCTTTGCCTTATCAACCAGCAAAGGCTCCAAAACAGTAACATCCGGCTCGCAATCAGAGATGGCAACCGTCTTTCCACCGTGTCCGTCTCTTCTGGCAGGGTCTAAAAACAAGCAATCTACCGGAAGCATTTCCTGCAAATAGGATACCCCGTCCCGGTTGTGTATCCGAATGTGCCCCAACCCCAACAAAGGGAAATTATGCAAAGCCAGCTCACAAAGTCCTGACTGCCTTTCCACATAATCAGCCTGCTTGAAATTCCGGGAGATAAAGCTGCAATCAATACCGAAACCTCCGGTTAAATCGGCAAAAGTATCGCCTTCCAACAAAGAGGCCTTATACAAAGCAGTTGCTTCGGAAGAACATTGCTCCATAGACAAATGAGGGGGATACCATAATGCAGAAACCGGATACCATGAAGGTATCTTGCGGGCCGCCACCTGCCGTCCGGCAATTTGTGTGACAGCTGCCGCCATGTCTACATCGGGATATTTCTTACTTTGCAAAGCCAGTGTACGCGTATCGTCCTCCCTATGCTCTTCGATGAAATGGAGTGTTTTTGCTGATATTTCCATCCTTTATCTAATTACTTTATAGTTCCGTTTTGCCTCTTCACGACTGCGGAAGTTGAAATGCCACCACTCACTGCGCAAAGGTTTATAACCCGCATCCGTCATGACCCGGCGCAGCAGCAAACGGTTTTTCCGTTCCTGCGCTGTAATGATTCCCTGCTGTACCATTGCCGCCTCGGTATCTATGTGTGCTTCCTTGCCCAAATGATCCACCTTGGTCCCCATAGGCAAAGGATTTCCTTTTTCATCTGCAATACTCACATCCACCGCCAAACCATAATTATGCAACCCTCCTCCCCGGGCCGGATTGGATACATATATATTTTGGGAAGTACCTTTTACCACATTCCACATTTTCTGCTGCACGGACATGGGACGGGCGGCATCATAAATAATCAAAGAATAACCTGGATACAACTCTTTCAACCGCTTTTGCGCTTGCAATAAGGCTTTGGCGGCCTCGGGATGAAGATAAGCCTCCTGCAAATCCTCATAAAGGACTTTCCCGGTAAAATTGTCGGCACGGGTATACATCAAATCTATTTTCAATGTCGGGTCCATCCGGCCTACATTCACCAGTCCCAAGGAGTCAAGATAATGCTCCATCCTGCTTTGCGAGAAAGCGGGACAGAGCATTATCAGCAATGATATAAAAATAAAAACAGACTTCATCTACAGCGGTATCTTTCTTACTATTATAATACAGACCTCAGTAACTCAGGAATCTCAATATTACAGCATTCCATCTCCTTCAGTATTTTCTTTCCTTCCGCCGTAAGCGAGAAATACATCTGGCGTTTGTCACAATCTCCCAAATTACGCTCTATATAGCCTTTATCCTCTACAGATCTGATAACCTTAGAAGTATTCGAATTAGAAAGCCCCAATTGCTCTGCTATCTCTCCCGAGGACAGGCGTTTCTTTCTGGAGAGACAGCACAGCAACATTCCTTCGTTCAGACAAAGGTGGTGCGCCTTTTCAAACCGTGTTTCAAATTCTGCAATAGCGCGATAGAGATCTCTTATTTTACATAAAGTTTCCATATTGCTCTTTCTTCTTGATGCTATTGCACAAAAGTACTTATTTTTTCAATAAAAACTCATCAATAGCCTTTTTAAATGACGCTTTGGGCATAGCCCCCTGTGCCATCTCCGGCTTTCCTTCCATGGGGATGAACAGAATGGACGGAATACTCCGTATACCAAACGCGCCTGCCAGTTCCTGTTCTTTCTCCGTGTCCACTTTATAAATCACAATCTGGCCATCGTATTCTTTTGCCAATTCGTCCAAAATAGGAGCTACCATTTTGCAAGGACCACACCAGTCAGCATAGAAATCCACAATAGCCGGTTTGTCACCTTCATATTTCCACTCTTCCGGGTTTTTCTCGAAATTATATACTTTCGCCAAAAATTCAGCTTTAGTCAAATGTATGACCTTTCCATTTCCTTCTGTTGCCATAGTTTCTTCTTTTACAGGGTTATTATTACTGCTTCCTCTGCCGCAAGCTGTTGTGGCAGCCAGCACAAGGGCTAAAAAAAATAAAATCGTTTTATTCATACTTATTCCTCCTTCTTTATCTTTCTATGCTCCGGCATAAATGAACTGAGCAACAATCCCCCCATTGCCGCCCCCCAAATGGAACTGTTGACAGGAGAAGAAGTGATAGGGCAAGTCCCAGTGGTGCAACCTACATACCGCCAATACAAATATCCTCCTACCATTCCTGCCACAATACCAAGCAATGTCCATCCATACCTTTTTATAAACTCTTTTTTCATACTCTTCTTCATAATTAAAACCGGACTCTGTTATGTTATCTCCTTTAATTATTTCCTCAGGAAACTTTTTCCAAATATATTCCATACTTTCCTATATAACAAATTTCCTTAGGAAAATATTTAAATAATAACTTTCCTTCACGATTCGGCACCTACATTTACACAATATTCAGCAACACAAAAGGTCAAATCATTATACAACAACTATTTCCCGGCCCAAGACAGCACCACAGGACTCTCTACACGCACTCCGTATTCAGCCGCTTTTTCCAGTATATTCCTCGCCAACTCAGGCTTCTGATCATCACTAGCATAACGGAAATAGGCTTCCGCCGCCCGCACATGTGCCGCATCGGGCATCGGGAAAGCACGCTCTTCAGGAATTCCGAAATCAGAACTGCTCAGTTCTCTACGCTCTTCGGCATCCAACCGGTCTGATTCTACTGGTTTCATAAACTATAAGGTTTTAAAGTGAATAATCTTCATAAGAAAACAGAATGAATGGAATAAAGATGGCAGGAAAGTGTTAATCTATCACATTTTTCACGGATTACTTAAAATAAGAAAACTATTAATGCTGTTATTTCCAATGATTTATTATTTTTGTACCCACCTAGATAAACACAATGACCATGAAAAACAAACTATATTTTATTATAGTAGCCACGCTGCTGTGTCCAACATCGCTATATGCACAATCCGGCACTGACAAACGATCCGTTCTATCCTTTCAGACAGGTCCTACCCTCTACACCGGAAAGCTGATAGGAATAGCAGGATATTCCTCGAATTTGCGCAACGGCATAGGTTGGTCAGGAAGTTATACTTACCTGGTAGGAAACAAGCCTGCCATTAGAGCCGGATTCGGAATACTTTATCAAGGCAGCCGGTATACAGGCAACACGACAAATACCACAGACAAGATTCAAACACACTATTTTGCTCCACAGTTCTCCCTGCATTGGCTGAAACAACAATTCGATTGGTATTTTACTACCGGAACCGGATACCAGTTATATAAAGACGACAGTATGGTATATGATAAACCACGAAAAGTATCCATGAACAAATGGGCGGCAAACTTTGGAGTAGGCGGAGAATACCACCTTTTCACCCATTGGGGGATCAGTGCAAGGATAAGCTATATCCTGGCGTATTCCGGTGAATATTCCGTCCGCTACCATCATAAAGAATGGATGGTACAACCACATTATCCGATGAACGGTTCGGATGACATTTCTCAATTATCTTTCTCGGCAGGTATTAACTATCACTTTTAAAAAATTCAGACCATGATTAAATATCTTAGTACAATAGTATTAACTGTCGCGTTATGCTGTGCCTGCGATGGAGAAGACTTTTCAGCAGATCCTACTCTCATGCCACCTGCCACTCAGACAGGCGCCAATACCTTTGGCTGTCTGATAGACGGCTGGGTATATACAGGACAACGCTATGGACCGGACCATAAAGCATCCTACTATCCTGCTTATAATGAAGATGAAAAAGCAACAGTCCATGTATACGTTTGGGTAGATGACAATACGTCTATTTCTTTCAATATCATTGACCCGAAAGAAAAAAATATCACCGTTTACAGTGATATTGAAAAGATGGATAATGACCAGACTATCTATACCGACGCCGTATTCAAAGATGGTAATAAACAAGAAGAAAGACTGGAAGACGGCATTGTCAATATTACCCGCTTTGATTTGAACAACAGAATAATCAGCGGAACTTTTGAAGGAAGAAGAGTGACAGAAGGGCGTTTTGATTTAACATTCTAACATATACCCGTTGACAACTTAAACTCAGCTTGCCAACGGGTAAATTAATCTCTTTCTTATTTTATCTTATCATACTGATCATTCGCACTAATCTCCGTGTATTTAGGCGCATCAATCATTTCCACCAAAGCGCGTAACACAGGCCCTTCACCCATCGGATCATTTTCCTGAGTGGGACGATTATAATAAAATACGGTGGAAGGCATAATACCTGTACCGACACAAATAGCCGTCACATCACCATTCTCTGAAATTTTTGACAACATTCCTTTGAATCCCTGCCATGCTACATAAATGAAATCCGGATGCAACCATCCTTCCTTCACACCTTTAGCTATGCCAAATACAAACATAGAACTACCGGTAATTTCTTCATAAGAATCTTCTTTATCCAACAACTGATGCCACAAACCGTTTTTCCCTTGATACCGCGCTACCCCACTAGCCTGCATCTGGAAATTCTTTATCACATCCTCACGCATAGGATGATTTTCCGGCATTCTTGCCAACAGATCGGCTGTCGCCATAAAAATCCATCCATTGGCCCGGGACCAATGCGCCACTCCATGTTCCTTATTATCCGTATGATAGCAATGATAATAAATCTGTTTTTCAGGACACCACAAATATCGTGTATAATTCAATATCTGATTGGCCGCATCATCAAAATACTTCTTTTCACCAGTAACCTCTCCCATTCGGGAAATAAAAGACACCGCCATAAACGCATCATCTGCCCAAATTGTATTTTCATGAGGCCATAAACGGGCTATAGTTCCATCGGCCAAACGAGGTTCTGAAACCATAATATGATGATTGGTTGTTTCAATATATTTTTGAAAAGCATCATCTGGATGACGCTGGTTCAAAGTTATCAAACTAGCCCCCATAGGACCGTTGTCATCCAAGCGCTTGTTTCTATAAATCATATGCCAAGTAAGACGGGGAACCGCCCTCCATCCTCCTTCACGGAAAGTCTTATCATACAAACGATGAAAATAAGACTGATTAGTTTTGTCAAAAATAAACTTCATATTCTTCAGCACATAATCCTCATATTTCCGGTTCTGTATTTTATCACCCAACTCCATCAAAGCCATATTCGTTACTCCGTTTGTATAATGCCAATTCAAATATTTACTATTGACACGTATATCCGGATTTAAAGCAACATTGTCCAAAGAAGTGTATACTTTACCTGTTTTTACATCTTTGAACTCATAAACCGTAGAAGCAATAATACGATCGGCTATCTTTATAGCCATCTCTTTGGCCACAGTGTTGTCCTGTGCCATTAAGGGGAATAATCCTATCGCAAACAATAAAATGCCTGCACAACCATAACGTTTAACCATACAACCTAAATTTAATTTTTTATTTTTATACTAACAACCTCTATATTCCACCGAAATAAAAAGTCCGGCTATCTTTTAATATTCTTCAAAGATAAAGCCATCTTCCCGTTTCGTACAAATTTTCATCCTACTTTTTAAGGGTAATATCCACATTTTCAGTTTTAGAGTATATAATGTATAATGTGCTCATGATTTTATACTAAGAGAAAGAAATTCTGTTCATGATTCCTGTAACAAGAGTAACAAATGTAAATCTACCTCATTATCAACACGCTAATTATTTCTGTGTAAGTTCTGAGATCAACACTGAATTTATTATGTAAATTTACTAAAATGTTTGCATGAAAGGTTTAGCTCCACACACGCTGCAAGTTTTTGAAGCCGTTTCTAAGTTGGACTGCATCAAATCCTATCTCTTGGTAGGTGGCACTGCCTTGTCATTGCAAATGGGAACTCGGCAAAGTGAAGACTTGGACTTTATGAAATGGCGTACCTCTAAAACAGAGAAAATGGAAGTGGCATGGTATCAGATAGAGAAACAATAGTGAAACAACAGCTATATATTAGGAGTAAATCAACCAAGAGCAACAGATTTATATCTGGAGGGTCTGCAAACAAAAAAGGCTGTATTCCGTTAGGAATCAGCCTTTTAGTTTGTGGACCAGCCTGGGTGATTTTTTGAGACCTAATGAGAATAGCATAAGTATATATAATACTGTAATACAGCTATTTATTAGTATATGTAATTTTATAAGATCTACCTAAGTTTCAACAGGAATGTTTAGCGTTGACAAAAATAAGTGCTTTTTGTCAACCGTTTACAAGAAAGGGGGAAAAGAATTCTTTTATGTGATTTTATCCCCCGAACAATATGCCGCCTTTGCCTTATTTTCGCAACATAAAATATTGAAAATATGGCAACTATAAGACTTTATTTATCTAGTAAACAACAAAAAAGTAACGGTAAATGTGAAATTTATCTACGAATGTCAGCAGCTCGTAATAAAGTATTCCGAGCAAAGTCCAATTTATATGTATTGCCGAAGTATTGGGATGAAAAAAAGGAAAAGATAATGATTCCACGTATTCATGTAAAAGAGCAAGGAGATTTGATTAATCTACAGAAACAACTTGATGCCCTTGTTACTTTTATATTGAATCAAAGTATTATCGTACCTATCGAAGAACTCAGTAAAGTTTGGCTAGAACGTATTATCAATGAGTTCCATTTCGGTAAAGATGAAAAAGAGAGTGACAATGATGAACTAGCTTTTTTTGATTTATTGAAATTGTTTATATCCGTCCGTGTAAAAACCGGAAATAGAGAGGCGCAGTTTGGTACACTGATACGAGTGTTGAAAAGATATGAGATATACCGAGGTAATGGTTACTCTCTCAATATTCATAAAGTTACAGACTTAGACCTGATTAAGTTTGAGGAATTTTTACGCATTGAACATACTTTTTTCGATCAAGACGGAAATTGTATTAAATACGCAAAAATATACAAAACATATCCCGAAATGCGAATTCCAAAAGCTAGAGGTACTAATGGGGTACACTACATCTTAAAACGTCTTAGGACTTTTTATAATTGGGCAGTTAATACAGGCAGAACTACTAACAATCCTTTTACAAAGTATCATCTACCGACTTGTGTCTATGGTACTCCATTCTTTATAACAATAGAAGAAAGGAATAAACTGTTTAATTTTGACTTTTCAGATGATCCACAACTGGCAATACAACGTGACATCTTTGTTTTTCAATCTTGCATAGGTATTCGCTCCGGTGATCTTTATAAATTAACAGATGATAATGTCGTGGGCGATTCTATTGAATATATACCAAGCAAAACAGTAGATGAATGTGGTAAGACCGTAAGCGTACCACTAATCTCTCAAGCTAAAATAATTCTTAACCGTTACGCAGATAGAAAGCATAAAACGTTATTACCTTTCATTTCAATACAACATTATAATAAAGCTATAAAAACAATGCTCCAGAAAGCTGATATTTCAAGAATCGTAACAGTTATCAATCCGATAACAAGAAAGGATGAACAGCATCCCATCTATGAAGTTGCAACATCTTATATGGCAAGAAGGAACTTTATTGGAAATCTATATAAAGAAGTAAAAGACGCTAATTTAATAGGTAGTATGACAGGACACGCAGATGGTAGTAAAGCATTCTCTAGATACCGAGCAATAGATGCAGATATAAAAAAGTCTGTTATAAGTCATTTAGAATAAAGAGTGCTAGCCCATTGGTCATTCCAATGGGCTTTTTATTTGTAGGGGGAATAATTTTTTTTCTCTTCTAAATACCCCCTGAAAAAGCTGTGGAAAAATCTCGTACTTTGTGGCATCAAAAGAAAAAATCATGAACGAACTAGTAAAAAAAATAGTAGAAACGATTGCCGATCAAATTGTTAATCGAGTGCTAGAAAGGGTGGAGCAATCCTCCCAGAGTATAAATGTAAACAATGTAGGTACGAAACTATATACAACAAAACAGTTGTGTGAAATGCTTCATATCTCTAAAGCAAAGTTATATCGCCATAGGGAGCAAGGTTATTTAAGACCTACAAAATATGTAGGACGGACACCTTTATATGATCAAACTGCTATTGATGCTTATTTGAATAACTTTTCATACTAAAAAATGAAAGAAAACAACCAAAGTCCTGTGACTGCATTGGCAGAGCAGGCAACCATCCAAGCGATGATAGAGAGTATTAACAATGGTATGACACCTCAGGGTAGTGCTACGCCTGACAGTGACAGTAGCGCAAAAGAGAAGGAACTGCGAGCGCAACAACTTGCAAGTAGTGTGCAAATAGATGGGGAATCCCTCAAAGCTAAAATTTTTATGCAATTAAGTAATGGCGAGAAGGTAGGAGTTTTTGATTTCCATAGAGCCGGTGGGAAATTTGCATATCTTGATAAAAACCGGTCAATCGACATGAAACATGTGGAGTTTCTGTTTGGCTCCTTCAAGCGTGTCGGTATGCTGAACAGCATTAAGGTTGTAGCAGCCCGAAAACTGATAGAAAAAGGTCATATTCTTAAAGATCGCGCAGGCAATATTCTTACATTAGCCACTCCTAATATAGATATGTATTATTGCATTCTTGACGGGCAGCACAAAGTGGATGCTCTTGCTCTTTGGCTAGCTAGTGAAGAGACCAGAAACATTCCGTTGGATGCACGAATGGAACTGGTGAATATTCCTAAAGATGTTCCTATAGGAGCATTTATTGGAGAATATAATCTTGCCTGTAAGAAATGGAATCATCGTGATACCGAAACACTTCTGGTACAGACCTTTGAAAAAGAGGGCAGGACTGTTCTTTCCAGTATAGAAAAATGCGTGAATGAGGATAAGATGACCCAGCGTGCCGCGTGGAAAATTTACAAGATGATTGACGGCTATAGAAAACAGAAATTTGAGGATGCGCTGTTTTACAATAAACTGTCTGATGAACTTAGAGGTACGGATGCTGAAATAGAGCGTGGAGACAGAATACGCAGAGCCATCCAGGTAGCATGTAGAAATGAAGTACGGATGAAGAGGAACAGTGCCATCATTGATGCTGTCATTGCAGCTTATAATGCCGTTTCTGATGTACAGAAAGCTGAAACGATGGATCAACTGATGCTTTTTATCACTTCTTTGTCCAAACAGACACTACTTGCTGCCATAAAAGCAGATTCTGTAAACCAAAAAACAGAAGTAATAACCCAAGCATGGAAAAATTTCCAGAAGGAAATCAAAAAGGATGGTAAAAAGGAAGAGTACGAGGCTTTGGCTTTAAATGCGGAAGAGGAGTACGACAGGATGGTTTCCAGTGTAGCCTCACCCAAAAAATCATCCAATCTTGACAAAATCAAAAAAATTCTTTCATAAAACAACTTCCCCCATCTTCGTGGTGGGGGATCAACTATAATTTTAAATGATGAAAAATCAGAACAAAGAGTGTAATGGTGCATTATATTCAGGCGATGGAAAGGTATTTCTAAAGCTATTGAATCAAGAGTGCTGTTATTATGCTGTCGAAAACGGAACAGAGAGTATTTCGGATAATGCTTTTGCTACCCTCTCTTTTTCCAATAAGACCGAATTCTTGGATTTACCTGACTCGGTTACTAAATTAGGTTCAGGAGCTTTTCAAAGGATGGCTCTAAACTCAATAGCCATTCCTCCAAAGGTAACAGAAATACCGGAAAAGTTATTGTTCGGCTGTACCAATCTTGAACATGTACACCTGCCGGAAGGAGTGGAATGCATAAATCGGGAAGCGTTTTGGAAGTGCCCAAACCTAACCCGTATCACATTACCACATAGCTTGAAGGAAATCATAGGAAATCCTTTTGCCTATTCCGGTATAAGGGAAATTGACAACCTGTCTGAATATTTCAAAATCCAGGATGAATGTCTATATACGGCTGACGGTACACTGATTTTTAATTTTTCTAACAAACGGGAATTTGATGTGCCGTTCTGGGTTATGGAAATAGGCGGGAGTGCTTTTGAGGGGAATGTGTATATGGAGAAAATCAGTTTCCCCAGGTTAATTAAAATTGCCCCCAGAGCCTTCGCAAATTGTACTTCATTGACTACAATTTCTGTTCCCCAAAAGACAAAACATCGCTTTAACGTAGGAGAAAACAATTATAAACTGATAAAAGAACGTGATGATGAAAACATTAGATCAACTTAGGAGTGATGGATATATTCTCTGTCTCCCTCAAAGGACCAAACTTGATACCGGAATCATCAACAAACTACAGTGCCGGTTGAAGTGCCCTTTAGAGAGTAAGATAATACTTCATGTGGTATCTGCTTATGATTATCTGGTACGTGATATTTCCATAGTTGATGATAATGGAGACCTTGTTACTTCCCTTGATGACGCTCTGGAAAAGAAGCTGGTTATTGTCGGGAAGGATCTTAACCTTTGGTATGCTTTACAACAATCCGCAATCAGGGATGAGGAGATTGGCATTGAAATGGTCTCCTATAGGTGCTTGAAATTCTGATATTAGTCAGCAAGCATAGGCGCCGGCTTGCTTGCTCATAATTGAACTTTCTAAAAACTTTTGGATAATGAGAAAACAAAAAATTCCCATTACAGCCCTTTCTATGCCTGAAAACATCCCGGGTATAGAGTATAAATGGCTTAGAAACAGGTGGATGTTGAGTTTTAATAATAAAATAACAATGAAAAAAATATGAGTAATAATACAAAAATCTCGTGGACTAGCATTTCTTGGAATATAATGACAGGTTGTACTCCGATAAGTGACGGATGTAATGATTGTTATGCGAAAGCTATGGTTAAACGACTACAAGCTATGGGACAAGCGAAGTATCAGAACGGTTTTACTCCGACCATACATCCCGAGTGTATGAACGAACCCTTTTGGTGGAAAGGCAACAAGCTTGTGTTCGTGGCAAGTATGGGTGATTTCTTCCATATAGAAATCCCGTTTGATTTCATTGACAAAGTAATGGAAGTTATCAACCAGTGCCCACAGCATACATTTCAGATTCTGACAAAACGGGCAGATAGAATGTATAAATATTTTTCAGTTCATACCATTCCTGAAAATGTCTGGCTCGGTGTTACTGTTGAGAATCAGAAGGTGAAAGATCGCATTGATTACCTGAAGAAACTGGATGCTCCGGTACGGTTCCTCAGTTGCGAGCCTTTGTTGGAAGACCTGGGAGCACTTGACTTGTCTGATATTGATTGGGTTATCGTTGGCGGTGAATCTGGTAATAGAGCCAAAAAGATGGAAAAGGACTGGATTTTGAATATTAAATCCCAATGTGACGTTTCCACAGGTACAGCTTTCTTTTTTAAGCAATGGGGAACTTGGGGGGCTGATGGAGTGAAACGTAGTGCTAAAGAAAACGGGTGTCTTTTGGACGGAAAAGAATACCACGCTTATCCGACTCCAAGAAAGATAAAACCTTGACAATAAACAGTGGGGAAGCCTAAATATACAAATAACAAGGCTTCTCCACAAATAATCAGATTTAGGAATTTCAGAGCCATAATCCGCCCCAAATCGCTAAAACGCTCCTCTGTAACCTTATGAACCTTATTCCTGAAAATGATTTTAAAATTGAATAGCATATCCATTGAAGGTTCAGAATCTTCATTGGATCGTCAGGAAAATACTGCTCCTGATGTTATCGTCCAAAAAGTAAGTATAACTCCGGAAAAATTCAAAGATGATGTCGAAGCACTGGTAAAGTATATCGGTGAGGAACATTTCGTTTCCGGTCTCAACATTGAAGTTACATTGAGTGAACTTCTTGCTGTAATTCCAAGAAAACGTAGAAGATGCGAAGCGTATAACTCTTTGGTAAAATACCTGAGAGAAGAAAGAAACATTTTATTAACCATTAAAAGCAATAAGAAGAATGTCAAAGATTTATAAGAAACAGCCGCTTGATATAGTAGTCAGTGGTATAACGCTAAGATACAGCATGAAATATAACATTTGGGTAAATTGGGCTGGAACTCGTGCTTATCGGAAATATAATGATTCGTCCTGGAATCGTTTTTTACAGATCCATACTGATATAAACGGTTCAAAATTCCTGAATGTCAAACCCAAAACCGTTCAATTGGATGAAGCTGTTGCCGATGCTTATAACCCCATGCCTGATGACGGAAAGAAATATAAGTTGGTACATAATGACGGGAACTTGGGGAACTGTCAGGCCAATAACCTTGAATGGAAAGAGGTCAGGAAGTATGACCCATTAGCTACCAGACGTAAGATTGGTAATGGTCTGACTGTAACCGTTGAGGGGAAAATATTCGATAAAGGCAAAGAACTGCCGATTGAGAAGGAGACAGGTGATAGAGATACAGATCGAATGGTGGCTATAAGTCCTAAAGTAAGGTATCGCAGGAAAAACAACCGATGGGGAAACTATGATAATAAAAGTGCGAATATTGATGACCTGATGGCTAAAGCTGATTTTGTGGACGGGGATAAATCCAAAATGCAAAGACCGAGAGTGCTTCATAAGAACATGGATTATCTTGATTTTCATGCTGACAATCTTGAATGGGTGGAAGAAAGCAGTCCTGAATATCAAGAGTATATGAAAAGGAAGAAGGAGGATATGGATAAGCTGGAGAAAGAACTTAACCGTAACAATCCCAATTTCAAGTTACCAGACAATCAATAAATGAATAATCAGGGTTGGTCGGAGACAAGAGTATGGAACGAAGTGGAATGTAATACATAACTGGAAGACAAGGTGGAATAAAAAATGTTACAATTCATGTACAAAAGCTTAAAGAGTAAGCATTTATGTAGATAAATTATTCCATCCCTTCCGGGTTATGTACCATACTCATACTTCGTATAGGCTTTTGTCTCTGACTAACCCACTAATCAATACCTATTTTATAATGAAGAAAATAAAATTAGATGTTCCATCCGGTATCAAGTATTTATCGGATTGGGATGAATTTTGGGAATTATTACCCATCGACAGGGCTTTCATCCTCAATAAACGAATCTGTGGTTGTGGTGCTACAGAAATGTATATCCGTTCCGACAAGAAAGTAATCTTAGCCGGTCCAAGGAAACATCTGCTGTATAACAAGTATTCCCAACATCTTTCCGACAGCCTTCATCTTTACCGTTTTCAGGGAGACAAAAAGAAGTATTTTGAAAGCAAGACAGGCAGTGAAAAAGAGATTCTGACTTTTAACTCCGAACTTCAGGAATATATCAAACATGGAGGGAAGAAGATTCTGACTACCTATGACTCGCTTGGGAAAATCATGGAAGTATTGGTTGGCTTAGGGGAGAATCTGAGTGAATGGATCGTCGTGGTTGATGAGTTTCAGGTTATTTTCTATGACTGCCATTTCAAACCAACTACAGAGTATGAATTGTCGGAAGTACTACAGAAGTTCACCCAAGTAATCTATCTTTCAGCCACTCCTTTTCTTGAATCTTATCTGGATATGACGGTACAATTCAAGTCTCTACCCGTCTATGAATTACTTTGGCCGGAGAGTATGACAAAGTTACCTGATGTAGAGGTAATAAAGTCCAGAAAATCAGTATTGGAACTATGTAAGGGATTGATAGAGAAATATCGTTCAGGAAATGGCAGGAGTACGATGGTAAACGGCGAAGAGTTTATAGCGAAGGAAGCTGTTTTCTATATCAATTCTGTTTCAGAGATTATAAAGATTATCAAGAGGTCTGGATTGAGACCGGAAGAGACTACTATCATCTGTTCTTCCAAGAGTGACAATATAAAGAAACTGGATGAATTATCAAGGCAGACCGGAATGAAGTTCAAGATAGAAGAGATCCCTGGTAAGGGAGAACCACATAAGATGTTCACCTTCTGCACCTCAACCGTTTATGTAGGAGCTGACTTCTATTCAACCAATGCCTATTCCTATATTTTCGCCAATCCCAAAGTAAGCAGCATGACGATAGATGTATCTGTGGATCTTCAACAAATCATAGGAAGGCAAAGACTGGAAAAGAACCCTTTCCGTAACTCAGCCACCTTATATTATAATACACGGGAAGCAAAAGTGACGAAAGAGGCTTTGGAGAAATCAATCAAGGAAAAGAACGACAGCACCAACCGACAAATAGAAAACTACGAAGCTGCTCCACATAAAAATGATCAGCTTCAAATTATGGAGAATACAATCAGACAGCAAGGGCATAAGGAGCATTATTGTTGCATCGTGAAGGATAAGGATAATAACGTAAGGATAGTTAAAAATGAAATCCTTGAAATAGCGGAACGGAGAGCCTGGGAAGTTTCAGATCAGATTTATCGGAGTGACTTTTCCATGTACAGGGCTTTAAGTTCCGGTGTAAATGTTATCAGAGCAACAGACAGTGACAATCCTGAGATACAGAAATTATTCAGCGAGTGGAACAAGGACTGTCAATTCTCCAGAAAAGCAAAGATGTATTGTGAACTCCATGATACTATTCCTGATTTGTTGGATGAATGTACCTTTATAGAGAAGAAATTCAAGACCTATTATGAAGCTCTCGGAAAGGAAGGTTTTAAAGCATTGCATTGGAGAGAGGACTATATCAGACAAGCCATTGAACCTGCTCCTTTTGATAAACTTCCTAAAGATAAAATAGCGGAGGAACTGATAAAAGTGCTGAGGGTTGGAAAGGACTATACGAAAGCGGAGGTCAAGGAATTACTTCAAAACATATACTCCAAACTCGATATTCCCGGTAATCCAAGTGCTTCTGATATTTCCGATTACTTGACTTGTGAGGATAGAACCAACCGAATGGAAGGTAAAAAGGTCGCTGTGTTTAGAATAGCCTCCCATATCCGAACAAAAATATCATTTTTCAATAGAATTACAGACATCAATCACCCTGAAGAATATGATATAGATAAGGTACTGGATATAATCAAGACTAACAGTTATTATCATGTAGCCGAAAAAGTTGATGCGGTAAGGAAAGCCAAAGATGATAAAGCCAAGAATGAAGCCAAAATGAAACTTCCGGCTGTAACATGGAATGGAACTTTCAAGACCAAGAACAGAAGCGATCTTATACACTATTCTTCATTCACGGCTCTTGACTTCGACCATATTCAGCCGGAGAAGATGGATGAGTTCGGAAAATGGTTACAAGGATTTCCATGTATCTATGCCTATTATGTCACTCCGAGCGGTAAGGGTTATAAAGCGATTATTCTTCATGATAATTATGAACCGCTTTATCATTATGACCTGTATAATCAACTTTTGGAACTCTTTGATTGCCCTGAGATAGATAAGAGTACAACGGATTTGGCCAGAGGTAATTTTCTGAGCTATGATCCGAACCTATGGAAAAATCCTAATCCTGAGCCTTTTCATTTTGTTCCTTCCACTTCTGAGCCAATTATACCCGAAACTGTTACAGAAACCATAATAAAGGATGAAGCCGGAAATGAAATACTGACGGAGGATGATTCTTATGTAGCCAAGTTCCTGAATACTCTGAGCAGACAAGTTGTTTCCGATGATAGTATAATTCGTATCCTTGGGAAAATCTGGACCGGAAAATCTTTAGCTGGTAGAAGGAATAATACAGCGATGTCTTATGCAGGAGTTCTATGTAAGGCAGGGGTAGAGAAAGACAGAGCCAAATCATTCATCGAAGAGCTTATTCCGGATTTTGATATTACTGAAATAATTGAATATGCTTACTCTCATAATACTTTCGGATGTGAGCGTAGGAGATATAAATCAAGAAAGAAATAGCCGATAAAAAGAAAAAGGAGACTGAACCATACAAATGTTCGGTCTCCCTTATTTTTTATATAGATAAATTTATTTAACCAGTTCAGAAATTACTGACCATTCTTCCAACTTCTTCTCAAAAGTAAGGCTACAGGTATTGGATGTTGAAGAAAGTAATACAATCTTTCCATCAAAGTCTATTGTGAAGAAAAAACGTTTGAAAAGGAAGGTTGTTGAAGGACGTTTTTTACTTCCTTTTCCTTTGCCATTCAAGACTATTGTTTTTATGCTCGGATGTTCTTTCAAAAAGGATTGTATGTCATTAGTAATAAGGGAATTAATATCATATCCATCATCTGTACTTCCTTTTCTTACTCCACTCTGTACACAATCCCACAAGGCTATGTTATGGGAAGTGATAAAATCATGGTTAGACGTCATATCATCCTTTTTTCCAAAGATTGAATACATAATCTTCCAAAACGAATTATGGGATGTATCACAATAATATACTTGTTCTCTTAAAGATTTGTCTCCCGGCATAGTCCCTAAAATTAACACTTTTGGTGAATCTCCTAGCCATGGAGATAATCCTATTTTATAATCAGATAGAGGAGTGCTATTAGGTTTATCATTCTTTATTTTAACTTCTTTGTTTGCCGCCTTCTTTGCAGTAATGAAATTGGATTTTGTACTAATATATTTATAGATGTCATTGATTGCTTGGTTTTCTGCATCATTAAGCTTCTTATTCCAATATTGGGCATAACCAGCTTTTAGTTCTTCCTTACTTTTATTCAGAAAAACAGCATTGTCTTTGGAGTTGTAATCTTTCAGAAAAGTGAACACCTTATTAAGAGCATTATATCTACATCTTGCAATACCTTTACTCTGATATTGAAGTTCTATAGCTTTTTGTAATTCCTCCATTGTCATAATCTTGAATTTTATCTTTTCACAAAAATAAGGAAAGTAATTTATTTTAGGAAAAGAAAGCCGCTATACCTTTTTTCAGTATAACGACTTTAATAAAATATGAACTATCCACCATTCCCTATTACTTATTCGTTTAGTTCAGTTGATCCAATCCACTACAGTTTCTCCCTTATAACCTTTTTCCCAAACAAACCAGGCATAGGCGATAGCATTCCCATTTGCCTAGGCTGCTGTAAAATCCCCACCTTTGGCAACAACGGCACGGGAAGAAAAGACGTGGATTTTTCGTGGCGGATTGGTTTGAAAGAATGGTTTACGTCTTTTCCCCTCCAGGAATGTCAGCTTCAGGAACATGGCTATCTTTGTTCCTTCTCCCGATATATCCAGGGCTTTCTCTATAAATTCCAGGACTATCTTATAAGGAGGGTTGGTAATGATAGCTCCATAAGGGTTTTCGGTGGCTTTCAGGAAATCAACGCCACCGGTACCATAACCACGATTTATCAGGTCAGTGGAATAAACCTCCTTGCCTAATTCTATCATCCTTTTGGACAGGTGCCCCATTCCACAGGCAGGTTCCCATATAGTATCAGGAAACTTCTCCACCTCGAATAACCTGTCTATGGCTTCGGGGAATGTAGCATAAAAATCATGTTCCTCCCTTGTCGTATCAAAGTGGTTGGACGCTCCGATTGTGGTATATATCGTACTTTTCATTGTTAACCCATTGTGTTTGTCATTATTGTCTTACGCTGCTATAATCTTTCCTCCCCACTGAAGAGCCATTGCATCCGTTATCAAAACATACTATTCATCCGTATTAGCAAAAAACAAGCACTATCTTTAACTCCATAAGCAAAAAGTCCATTCCTCACTCCTAGATACCGTGGCTGCTATGGAAAGAGAGAATATCAGCTATCGTCTACAATCAGGAAAAGCACAGTATATAGCTAAAGGTGGGCAAGTAGGCAAGAAAACCGGATATCGTAAACCAAAGGAGAAGAAAGCTGAGCAATATTCGGGTGTACTCAAACTTTTAAGCAAGAACTATCCGATAAAGATGGTATCCAAACTTGAAGGAGTAAGCGTCAGCACAGTACAAAGATTAAAGAAGGAGTTTTGTTTATAGATATTTATTTAGAGAGAGGTGTGATAAGCCTCTCTCTTCTTTTAAAGGGCGCTCCCGTAAAATAAAATGTCTGAACATAAATTAATTTGCAGCCTCCCTTTCATTTTAAAAGAGAGATGTAGAAACCTCTTTTTTTGAGAATTAAATAATATAGTCGATATATAGATGTTTCTCTTAATAGAAACAGAGAAAGCAACAATTTTCACAAAAAAGATTATCTTCCTGTAAGACAAATTTCTCTAATAAGATTCGACTTTGGTCTCATTAGGTTTAAGCTTATAGCTGCCAAGTAAATATTTACAATAACCGTAATATTCTATATAGATAATCATCCAATTCATAAAACGTAGTAAATTTTCCAGCTAATACCGAAAGAAAAAAAGGTCTTGTTTCGTTTAATTGTATAATAGTTGGACGATTATCTGTGCATTCGCTTTCAATAGGAACAGGTTTGATTGTGAATAATGTCTCCTTGAATTTAACATTCGACAGTTCAGGACGCAAATATTCTTGAATCAGTTCTTTCATTTGCAAATAACTTGTGTTTGGTTTATTTAAGCAATAGTTGCAATTTAAAAGTCTGTTTTGGCAACATTTCAATTCATTTTTCATACATGGAAATCTCAGCTCATTTTTTGAAACATGGTGTGGCGTATGATGCACACTTGTCAAAGAATGCCATTCAGAGAATCCGAATGGCATAATAGAAAAAAAATCACCATCCATTACTGTAAACCCTTTGTTTTTCATTAATTGTGGAACCCGGCAAAGTATTATTTCACACAATTCATATTTGAGGTCCAACTGTTTTTTATTAAATAGTTGATTGATTATATTGATTGACGCATAAGTTGCATTGACAATGCCATAGGTTTCTATCTTCATACCGTTTTCCAGTTTAATAATGTAAGAAGTGCCATTGTTGTTTTCTACAAATTGAATGCTATTATTAAAGATGATCTTTATCTTTCTTGTTTCAATTAATTCCAAAAAATATTCCCTTAACATATTGTAGTCATATGTATATTCTTCCGTCAGATATAAAGCGTCAATACGGTCTTTGTTAAAATATATCAATGGATCTTTCTCTACATACGGAATATGATTTTCCTTCATAAAAGAAAGAAAATCGACAGCAGACGTAAGTGACCCATCAGAGGATATAGCATAAAAAGCATCAAAATTTCGATTAAGGCAAAATTCAAATTCTTCAATAAAACGATTTCGATATTTGAGAATATCGGTCACTGTTCTTTGAGCTCTCGGATAATGTAAACCATTATGAAAACGTGCCTGATTAATTTTTGATGCACGGAGAAAAGCACTGGAATCCTGTTCGAGAATAAGAATATTTATTTTTTGAGAGCTTAAGAACTTGGCACAATATAGGCCGTACATGCCAGCTCCTATAACAACAACATCACACACGATCTTCATAAATCTTTATATTTTTTTGCAGGATTACCAAACCATAGCTCATTTGAAGGAATATTCCTTACCACCACCGAACCCATCCCAATGACATTATTATCTCCTATAGTGATTTGATCCTTTATTGCTACAGCAGCATAGATTGTATTATTATCTCCTATTAAAGCAGATCCGGCAATAGTGACTGAGCTACCTATCCAGTTATTAATACCAACTACAGCATTATGACCGATGGTACATAATCCGTCAATTTTAGTTCCATCTCCAATCTGTGTTGGAGACAAAGTACCTCTAGGTATTTTGCAATTGGGACCAATAATTACAGAACTCCCTATTTTAACTGTAGAATAATGAGGGAATGTATGCAATATCCCCTTCAAATCACGTTCACACCCCAGTCCGGTATTTCCGATAACCGTACCTGCATGTATAATCGTATTATTACCTATAATTACATCATCATAAATGACAACATTGGGATGAATAATGCAGTTGTTTCCAATACTACAATTCATAAGAATAGCCGAAGGACTGACCAACGTATTACAGCCAATCTGCGGTTTTATATATGACCCTCCAAAGTGAGACGGTAGAGAGGCTGGAAAGAACTTGCTTGCTATTAGAATGAATACCAATCTCGGATTGGCGGTCTGTATCAATACTTTGTTTTTTAACAGTTCTGTATACTGAACATTCTCATCCACAATCAAACAGCAAGCACCGGAATGCTCGGCCAGATATTGTTTATTCTCCTTATACGGAGCAATCCATCCAAGAGCGTTCGGCTCTTCTGTGAATACCCCTCCCACTCTGTCGACTGCCAACATTTCATCATAGCCATATATATTAATAATGTTGTCACTTATGAAATCCACAATATCTTTTAGCAAACACATATGAAAGTATTTTTTATTGAGTAATAAATTTAGCGGAAACTGGCAATTTGATTAAAGCACACATAGTAATATTTCATCCTTTCCAAAGTCTTAATTTATTGAAAAATGAAAGCTTGGAATCCAATTTGGCATAAGCTTTTGCCAGTTCGTAAGCAATTGGAGATACAACTTCAGACTCCTGAATTTTTTTTTCATAAAAAGGAACTATGTCTTCGGTTGGTATAAGAAGCATTTTAGAATTTTCATTTTCCGCATCGGAGGCACAATTGACATTATATATCAAAGCATCTATCTCCTTTATTGTATTTAATCCATAATCCATGGAAAGAAAAATCTCTGACTCCAGCCTGCCTTCCGTTTGAATTAGAAATAATATAACATTTCTAATTTTATATTTTGGGGGATCATATATAAGATGGAGCTCTTCAAAAAGACCTCTCTGAAGACAAATCTCAATTGAAGGGCAAGCCCCTTGTTCAATACCCGTATCTCTGATATCAAATGTTTCATCAAAAGACGCGTGCCATCGGTCCGGATTGAGTACAGTTGTTGACCTTTTGCTGATCAAAGTTCCAGAAGTTCCATCAATGTTTATATTCAAGAATCCACCAACAGCCAAGCAGCAAACAAATGGGGATATTCTACCAATATCCTCAACAGATGAAACTTTGAAAGGAATCTTATCAATGGCGTAAAGACTTTGATACAATGAAACAATACAATTATATGTAAAATAATCAGTTGTAAACATATTGATTTCAATATTTCCATTGTTTGGAATAATAGAATTAACTCCCAAAATCGTATTATTACTCTTGGCCTCCCCCTTCATCAATGAGTCTCTAAATTTCTTTGCCGTATTTTCTACATGTATCTTAATGTAGTTATTTATATTGTCCTGTAGCTTCCCATTATAATTTACGGAAATAAACTCTTTTAACTTTTTAAACAATATGCCATTCCTCATAGAACCAGAACCTTCTTGTCTGTCTGTAAAAAAACGGTTCTTTTTCAGATCCCATTTGTAAGAATTTGGAATCGGTATTTTAAAATCACAATCCATACCGGAAACTATAATCCGATCCAATCTGTCATATGGCAATATTTCTAATGCTACTATCCCATTTGATTCCGAAGAATTAATTTCAGTCTTGATTTCGGCTCCAACTTTCCGGAATCTTTCCCGGTATATATAGTCAATAACATTTCCATAAAAGAACTGTAATATATTGGTGGACACTTCATCTAAAAAGTCACTAACATTCATATATATTGCTATTGCGGGTAAAAAGATTATTCAGTGATTGTTTGAATTTTGTATTAAACATGGATGTTTTTTTCTCAAAATATTGCTCTCTGGAAAAAAAAGGAAAATTAGCTTTTTCTTTGGAGGAATATTTTATTTTCACTTCTGCAAAAAGTGTAATTTCAGTCTTATCCACCCCCAAGTCTGTAAAATAACAATGTTCTATTTCTAAAGAGTTAGAAACCAAATTTAACTCTGAGATTTTTTTAGATACACGAATTTCCAACTCTTGTAGTTCCAACGTTGATTCATTTTTCCAAAAAGTAATCAAATTGGTATCTAACAACGGTTCGTATGACATAGTCTTAGAAACATATTGATAAAAAATAAAGACTTTCCCTTTCTCTATAAAGTAGATATTACAATAAATGTTACAATTTGCAAGAAATGGATATAACCTGTTCAGACAGTGAGGCTGATTAGACCTGTCTGTGTCTCTAAATATACAGGAATACAAGCCATCCAACAGTTTATATGTGCGAAAATCTGTCATAAACAGAGTCAGATTTAACCAATGTGCCTCATCTTTTTGTTTTCTCTGATCCCTGTTATGTGCAATTGAACAAACGCCTATCATTTTTTTATTTAACTCAATAAGATTATACTCTTCCTCCAAATTCTCATTTAAAAGGGGAAAAAGAATTTCTAAACGATCTTTATATTCAGAGTAAATAAGTTTCAGTTTTCCAAATGGGAGTTCCTTGATGACATCATGCCAATTCATGTCATTCAGAGTAACCTGATTTTCCGTAAGAACAAAGAAAGATATTTCCTTCTCATAATGAGAGATCGCATGATCAATAAACATATAGGGAGATTTGATATTCTTGTAGAATAATTTTTTCAAATATATTCTGGCATTAATCTTTTTATAGATTATACATAAGTATATAAATTTTAGTGTCTTAATAAAAATAGTCAAAGTGATTATTTTTATCAAAAAGCTGAATATTTTCTCGAATAAAATCGTTATCATACACGCGGTTTTGACACTATTTTACAAATTTCGGTAAAGTGACATCACGCGTATAACGTCCACTTCCTCCATCATACCACCACTCAAAAGTATTTTTTCTGCATTCACGATGGTGCATGTTAATCTCATACGGCTATAATATCTTTATCAGTTCTCCTGTCTCCTTTTTACGGGGAGACGCCCATGCCTGGAAGATTCCTACTATAACAGCGACAGCCAAAGAAGAGAGCAAGGTCTCAACTATGGATTTAAGCAGCCAATATCTGTTTCCACCATTAACTATATCAGGATATATTATGTAATGTAAACAAAAAAATAAGACCGTCAATAGTAATACCACTATTGTAACAAACGTTATTTTACTCCGTTTGGTCTCCAATCTTTCAAAATCCATACTGATTCACCTTAACTGTTTCTTATTCATATTTTTCGGCATTCCAACCACCTTCATTCGCGGAGAGTTATGATTAGGATTCATATAACAGGCATTCTTGTAATAGCTTCTTTACGATAAGAAAGCTTTGGTTCTTCCCCTTTCTTACCGCTATCTGATACTCCTCCTGCCAGAAGAAGTTCTTCAAACTCCTCTTCCGACAAACCAAACCGGTCTTTCAAATCTTGAAATACCAATTCTCTGTCTCCTTTATATTCATCAACAGAAACATGAAGTTCGGGTATAAAGTCTTTTACTGATTTTTCCATATTCTGATAAAGATATTAAGAACAAATCCCCGACTTTCACAAGCAGGGGATTCCATTATAAATTTAAAGTTTTTCTATTATCTAAGGTTCTCCCACTGGAGAAACGCTTATTCCGCTTTTCTGCTCACTGTTACTGTGAAGGTTTGTTTGGCAACACCCCAGTCGTGAGTATAAGTGATTTCGAATTCGACAGGATGTTCATAAACAGTACCAGTCGGTTCGCCGTTCCAAGTAAGAACACCATTAGCATATGTATATTCACCTGTTTCTTTTTCTGCTGCTGACAAATCAATTGTCACACCTGTAGATTCAGGATTTGTAGTATACAGAGCTGATGCTGTTTCTGTCTTAACAATATTAGCTGCATCAAATACAATCAACTTATTACCTAATACATCCTTCAATGCAAAGTCTGTCCATGTCTTCTTCTGTGCGGCACCCAACTTGTTGATCTGGTCGATCAGCTTGATTTGTGCATTAGTAGCCAAAGCAGGATCATTGAAGCTCAGATTGGCCAAAGCGGAGAATGTCTTGACAGGTGACTGAACAGTCCATTCCTCAGTCGTGAAGAATACGCGTTTGTTATCTGTATCTCCAGCTGTGATATCATAAATATCCACATTCAGTTTGCCAACTTTGGACAAGTCTACACGAGCTTTGAATTGAATCTCGTTGTCAGAAGTCCACTCGATGTTGCCTTCCTTCATCATCTGTTTAACATATTCATTCTGCTTCTTGCTATCCAGAACAAACTTAACCGATGCATCAGCAGGAACCTTGTCATACATTTCATCGAACTTCTGAGACTTCAGAATGAATGAGGTAGGAGTACCAGAAGGTGACCATTCACCGATGATTGTATAGCTCTTGTAAGCATCCTTAATCGGACAATCGAATTCATAAGTTACAGAGAAATCATTTACTGTTACCTGATACAGCTTATTGTCGTACTTGTTGTAAACACCGAACGGAGTCTGAACGCCATTAACCGGGAATTGATCGAAATCACTATTCCAATCATAGTTACTGCTATATCCCATCAACAGATTCATTTTCTTAATTTCTTCTTGATTTGCTCCCGGAGTCAAGATCAAGAACAAAGAGTCTTTATCTGCGTTGTCACCACCATTCTTGAAATACAATACAGCCTCATTAGTGATACTCTTTCCTTCAAGATATTCAACTACAGCAGTAACATCTGTAATATTTTGATTTTGTATATTCCAGAATTCTCTCATAGATTCTCTAGAAACAGATATATAATTTATCAGTTTCTCTGCATTATCATATACTGGCTTGTTCAATTGTACGAAAGTAATATAGTTTGCATTGTTATATGCAACAACATCACGACCACCAATAGCATTTTCGAAATTACGTACATCTAAAGTGATAATCTGAGACTTGGCTGCATTATAAGAGAATGCAAAATCGTCCTCATTGCTCAATGGTTTCAGAGCAACTGTAGCAAATTCAGGAGTTACAACCGGACGAACCGCCTTGATGAAGACAACATTCTTTACTTCGTAGTCTTTTACTTCCTCTTTCTGAGCCTTGACAACAGTTGTAATTTCTATTGCTGCATACTCATTAATAGCAGAAGCTTGGTTATCAGACTTAACAGACAATACATTGTCCTTCAATTCAAAAATACCTTGATGAGTTTTTATTGTCTGACCTTGGAAATCGTATTCCTCTTCCTGATCCAACAATCTGAATGTCTTGGTATAAGAAATGCCAGTCTCTTTCAACCAAACACCACCATTAGTAATATTAAGATAAGCATCAATAGAATCGTTCAGATTATAAACACTCTTGAAATCAAATTTCCCGAATGAATATGTACTATATTCATTCCAATTATTGTCTTCCAGAGTAATTGGGGATGTTTGAGCTTCGGGAATAGTTGTGAAAGCATTTTTAATGCTTGTTGTAGAGGCCGTTTTTCTACCTACTGTGAAGTAATCAGAAGCAGATGTATACTGGCCATACATAGTTACATCCAAAGACGTAGCATAATATGAATTACTGCTGATACCTTCATTAGGAATCATAGCCAGCTTCAAGATACCATTTTCCAAAGTGGCCGAACCGTCCATGTAAACCAATGCAGGTTCCACGCTGCGTGTCTTATATGTATCAACAAACGAGAATTTGGCATTATCCAAAGAAAAGTCCCCCGGATATACCTTAAATGAAGCATACGCAGGAACGAAGGCAAACAAGTCACCGTCTACAGTATTGATATTGTAAGCATAGCACACATCACCAGCATCATCATGAGCTTGTCTTCTGTAAACCACAGTCTGCAAGCCTTTGAATGCAGAACCTTCCTGTAGTAATGTATAGTTCTGACCATCAATTGTTACAATCACGGTTTTGGTCTCTTCATCTATAGCAATATTGGGAAATTCGTTGTTCTGTTTCAGATCTGTCAGCTTGTCACCAATCTTGATATACTCAACACCATCAACAGTTACCCAGGAAACGTTGGAACCTACGTTCTCACCATCTTCACCTTTAGCAGGCACATTGTTACCTTCGGTATCCTTTACATTCACCCAAGTTTTTCCTTCGTCAGTGCTATACTGCCATAAATTGTTTTCCACACGGAACTGAGGAATAACTGTTACGCCATTAACACCGTTCGTACCATTAGCACCATGTTTGATCGTAATCTTGGAACCGTCGGTGAAAACCAGCTCATAACCGCCGGTAACTTCATTACATGACTGAACGAACTTACCTGCTTTAATTGCCGCATCCAGACTGGAAATAGTTCCTTTCACATCGTTCAGTTCCTTGTCGATGCGGTCAATGTCATCGTCATAGTCTTTACAGGATGTGAATGTTCCTGTCGAAGAAACCATCAAGGCTCCGAACAGGACTGCACTTAAAAATTTTTTGTTCATAATAAAAATTTTAAATTTATAAATTTAAAAACTAAAAATTGGTTATACATACCATTTATTGTAAAAGGACTTAATTGCTTTGTTTTGATCTTGTCACATATTTCATAGGCGTCATTCCAACTGCTTTCTTAAAAGCCACATAGAAAGGACTCTTTGATGCGAATCCACATTTTGCAGCTATCTCTTCCAGACCGCAACCTCCCGCACACAACAATTCTTTCGCATATTCAATCCTGTAGGTATTCACCAGTTCGTTCAGGTTACATCCGAAATACCTGTTCACCACATTGGAAAGATAGGTCTGGTTCGTCTCAATCATCACGCTCAGTTTCTTTAAGGACAGTTTCGGATTCAGGAACACCTTTCTTATTTCCAACTGATAGAGGAGGTTCTTATAGATCTCACAGTCTATCTCACGACCGTCCTTCCTCTTCAGAGTAAACTCCTTCTCCCACTGTTTTTCAGCAGTCTTGAAGAGCAGCTCCCTCTGTCTAGGTGAGGTTGCTGTCGTTTCCTTCCTTCTTAGAAATAGATATTCCATAATGTTCCTTCTCGTCCTTTTTTCCTGTTTTTTAATAGGCAGAAACATGATTTTGGTGCAAATATACATACTTTATCTAAACTTTGTGCATTTTTCCTATAAAAAAATATAGAATCTCGTAAAAAAATTGTTCTGGAGGTTATTTTCAGACTGTTATGTGAAGCTGAGTTAAATCGAATATACCTTATTTAATATGATTCCGCATTTCATAAGCAGACGACAAGCGGATAATTTAATGAATCGTATTCTATGAAAAACAAAAAATCCACCAGCCTGTGAATAAAACAGACTGATAGATAAATTAATAACAATAACAAAACTTCCATCACACTTCATAGCCTGACGGATTGGTAAATATAGAAAAAATCTGTACTATATTGCAAAGATAACATAATCCGATGAATCTCTGAAACCCCTCACCAACAAAAAAGAAGAGAAGCACCATACATTATGTATAATACTTCTCAGTGAACTTACTAATATACTAGCTTCACCATCACCCTCTTATAATCCGCATCCACCTGTAGATTCCTGATCCGGCCAGCACCAAGTTTATTCGCTGATTTCTGATAACACCTGATGAACTCTGATTTCTCAAAGAAGTAGGTGTATATTCCGAAAGAAGGCCTGGGCCACATCTCAGGCAATTCAAATCCGTCCAACCCTAATCCGGTTATGATAGCAGCATCCACATCCCATACCAGATTAGCTTTCAGGAAATCGTGGTAATTGCATGGATGGAAGAAAACCAGCTCATACTCATCCTCAGAGATTTGGCTTATCCTGAAATCCACATAGTGCCCTCCGGTTAATTTATCAATATCTTCCTGAACCTGTTGCTGTATTACTGTCAGCGGTGTGTCAGAAACATTATGAATCCTTCCTGTTATAAATATATTCCTCATCATGGCTCTCAGTATTTTATGTCCAATACTATCCGATCTCCGTAGACCCTGATATTTATGTCTTCCGTTGACTGTTCCAATACAGACTCCATCAGAACACGGTAAAGTCTGATAAAAGCTGTCTTATGGGTATAGCAGCGTCCATTGATTTCTGAGAGAGGATAGAGAAGAAGTTTGTTGCAGTCCATTCCCTCAGGTCTGAATGCTGAAATATGAATCCCCAAGACTATCGCCATATCAGTATCAGGAATGATATTGGATTTTCCCGAGTACTTCAAAAGATCATCCCTCCAGAATATAAGCCTGATCCTGTCACTCTCAAGCCTCTTATACTCAACTTTAACACTACAATTCGTCATATCATCAAGCTTAGTCTGTATTCTGGCCTCAATCTCCTCTTTTCCAAGTTCTGTACCAAGACCTGTGTTTGCTGCGATAAAATAATATTCCATGTTGTTAGTCCTCCTTGTTTTTAGTTTTGTTGGATGTGATAATAAGTTTGATGTTGTATTCCCTGCCCAGAAAAGAAACCAGACCTTGATATGAATCTACCCTGTGACGGTTTCTGGGTATGATTGCCAGAGCTTCCTGAAGGGTGAGACTGACAGAGAGACCGGTTAAAGAGGAAAGCTCACAGTCATAGTATCGTTCCAAGGCTGTAATGTCTTTCTTATACTTTTCAGGGATGTTTGTCTGGTTGCTGTCTTTTTTCACGATAACACTTGGCTCAGCATTTTCCAAGCGATCAGGAGTGGAAGATCTTCGTTCCGCTCCTAATATTCTGTTTATAAAATCTGTAAACATACTTTTTATTATTTCAAGTATTAGGTTCTGACTGACTCACAATGGCGAAAACGCGATTTGGAAAGGGAGAAAGAATAAAAGAAAAGTGTCCTCAAATCAGATTTATAACCATGAATATCAGACACTCTTCTTATGAGTATTGTTTCTTCATTAATAAGGCTTTCAGTGCTTTTTACAGAAAGGATTATATGATGCTGACGTAATACTTAAACAACTAAGAAGTCAGATCCCATTATTTTCCATACCCTTTAATCATCAATAACTTTCCCAAGCCTTTCTCTTTCACCATACCTATTATATATAAGGTGTCAGAACTAAAGAAAGGCTTGATTACCATCCTGAACAACAAATACAAAACATATAATCGCTCTTTCATTTCCATACCAACCTGAAATTCAGTATCCTTGTCGTGAAAAAACAAAATCAGAACATGTTACAATGGCAACAACTAAAAAGACTACAACAAAGAAGGCAGCCACAAAATCACCTGTAGAAATCATTACTCCTGATATTGTTGGAACCAGTGCGGGTAAGATCTGGAACACACTTAACGGATCAGAGGAAGCATTGACAGAAAAAGAGTTATTGAGCCTGACCAAACTTTCCGGACAATCATTATATCTCGGATTGGGATGGCTGGCACGTGAGGGAAAACTGGAGTCTGATGGTAAGGAATTTAAACTGGTATAATAAAGAAGTGGCTCATAGGGGTAACAACAACTCCTAAACCACTTCAAACTCTCACCGTAAACCAATAATACCCTGATTCCCCCAAAAGACAAGCAGAGTAACCTTTTTAATTTCCTTACAAATTTCTTGAATTTCTTACAATGAAAAGGTGTTTGCTAATTTATTTTTGTGAAAATCGAAGTGAATTAGAATGATATAAAAGTATGATACTTCTATATGATACTCATTTTTACAAAACATTCTGTAACCATTCGATTTTTGCTATCAGAAATAAAAATCATCTAACCCCTATATGGAATATTCGATTTTACAAGTTGTATATCTTCTAAATTATATGAGGAGATTTGCAAAAAATGAAGAATGGACTGTTCTTTCAAATATGTATTATTTGTCGGGCCAATTACAATCCCTTTTAGTGCCTTTTTGGGTAGTGATACCTCTATATAAGGTATTATGTAACCATTTCGTGTTCGAAATTGCACTCGCTTGTTATCGTTGCAATAAATGACACCTCTTGTTTCATTTTCATAACTATATGCTGCGTTCTTTGCTCCTAAACAAGTGGTAATAATATTGTTAATAGTTAATGTATTACGATGTTGCTCTTCGTCTTCTTTAGAAAGTTTTGAATCAAATGAAGTAAACCGTCCTGTTTGTATAAGATTGCAAAAATTATCAAATTGTTGTTCTATATTATCCTTGCCATATGTACATTTTATCATTATTTCATAGCCCTCTGTTAATTCATTATAGTCAAAAATCAAGGCGCAACCATTACCATTTGCAGCATACATACCCCACATACTGAGATTATCCTTACACAATGAAAAAGATGTTATATAATAGCTGCGAAATGCCTCTGGTAGTATAGACAGATTTTGAGTACCATTAATGGCTGCTATTCCTTCAATTAGTTCATGCGGGTCATTAAGATACAAAATGTTCGTTGCTCTTAATATAATTTTATCTTTGGCTAAAATATTAATTAGCGCATTAATATCGGTATAATGATATATATGCCATTTCGTTTCTTGGTTAATTTCTTGCATATATCGATAATTTTAATGTCATTAAACGTTACTTTTCTCCTTTGTTTACAACCCACTAGAATAATACAAGTATTAAAAAACATCATACCAAGTTTTTTAGATTATTTCACACTAGAATATACTAAATCCTAGTTCAATCCTTGTATACTTAGAAAAACAAAACTATACATTATATATGAGACTTGCTAATATTATTAAATAAAAAACATGTATCCGATAGTATTTTATCTGTATAATCGGATAAAGCCAGCTGTTTTCTCTCTGATCTTATTTTGAGCTTTTCATCCGGTTCGTCTACAGTAATCCTTTCACTTCATTTAACCGGGGTTAGTCAGAGACAGAAGCCTAATACGAAGTATGAGTATGATACATAACCGTAAGGATGGAATATTTTAATCACATAAATGCTTATTCTTTAAGCTTTTGTAATAAATTTGCACACTTTTTTATTCCACCTTGTCTTTCAGTTATGTATTACATTCCACTTCGTTCCATACTCTTGTCTCCGACCAACCCCCAAAACCGATAATACCCTGATACCCAAGAGAACAAATAGAGTTACCTTTTTCTCTTCCAGGATCTCTTTAGCAGTAGGAGTAGTTAATTGGATATCAGAATCATATCTATCCATTCTTATACGATGCCATATATACTCCCAGATACCAACTCAGCCGGTAATCATTCCATCACATCAATTGTAAAACCGGACTGAGGCATAATTTTCATGGACTAAGATGACCGGGAAAAGACTAACCTCCATAATACAGATTGATCTTTCTTTTCCCCACTTCCTCAATATCAAGTTCTATATTCCGTTTCTCCAGACAGGAAAGTATACTAACCGTCTTTTCAGCAATCTCCTTATCCATATCTATCACAACACCTTCACCAACAGACACTTTACATATACCACCGAGAAAAGCAACCCTTTCAAGAACAACCTCAGGAAAAAGCCCGTTCTGAACCCTTCCCGCTATCAACAATGAATTTCCGACAACCCTGTCAGAAACTGTTATACTGTCAGCCCTCATCCCGAAAGCCGACATAAGTTCATTCATATCTCCGACTGTAACCATAACGGGGGACAAAGATACTCATTCTTACATTATCATTCAACCCGGGATTTTCCGATGGGCATATTAATATATATAGAGAAGTAAAAAATTACGGGTAAGAAGAATAATAAACAGAATGGAGAGATTACTTCGTAACCTCTGAAAGTGAGAAAGAGAAGAAAGTCAGAATAAAAATCAATCCTCTTCTCCCACTATCGAAGGGAACGAAGTTACCTGTTCTTTCAATCCTCCACATCAAACAATCATAGCTCCCTCATCCGGTTATCACGTCTTAATACAATCCCTATCCTATTATATATAGGATATGTTTTGATATTCCGGAACTATATCAGAAAAATAACCTTATCACGTTTAAAGGGACCGGACAGAGAAGATGAATAAGACAAGCATCCAATAAGTCGTCATTATATATAGAAAGTATCATCTTTAATACAACAACTATCTTTCGGACAATCAATGGTTTACATAATAACCAACCTTATTTTCTGTTTATCAGGGGTTGGTCAGAGACAGAAGTACAGACGAAGTATGAGTATGATACATAACCGGAGGATGTTATAAAAAAACTACAAAAACACTATTCTTTAAGCATTTGTACCTCATTTGCACACTTTTTTATAACACTTTGTCTTTCAGTTATGTATTACATTCCACTTACGTTCCATACTTCCGCCTCCGGCAAACACCTTAACCTATAATTCCAAGATTTTCCAAAAGACAATTACAGTTACTTTTTTTCTTCTTTTCTGTTATGCCTATATATAGAGTACTAGATTTTTTTGGCAGTCAGAATAATTAATTGAATATCGGAATCATATCTAGCCCAAACATCAGAAAAAATATAAAGGATCAATCTTCACTTCAATAACTATATTCTCGGCCGGTGATCATTCTATTCCCATCAACCTAAAATATTATCAGAAAATTGGTTTATAGATTTTTTCCCATCCAATACCAATAAAACATCATTCATTACTTCGGCCGATAATTATTCTATCTTCATCACCCTAAAAACAAAAATAATTGTAGACCGGACTTAATATTAGCCAGACATCAGGAAACATTTAGGATTGATTCTCAGCTATCTCTCTATCACAACATCCACTAACAGACACCTCAAACTCATAATATATTAACTATCGTCCCAAAAGCTGATATAAAATCATTCATTTAATTCATTCTACTTATCCAATTATTATCAGAAATCAAACTATACCCATTTATCAACAAACAAAATATTAGCCGGCCGTTAATATCATCAAATCAGCAATAGGGTATAAATCTCATGTCAATCATCCCAAGGCTTATTTATGATTGAAAGAACAGAAAAAATGCTAACATATTTATTTCCAGATAATTTATAGTAGTTCTCGTTTCTTCTTCCCGCCCTCAAGAGAGAGAAGGGGGGAAAGGGGAAAGCGGAACCTCTAAAACCTATTTTTTTACTGATTTCTGGATAAGTAGAATTGAGAAAGTTATAAAAAACAGGCTTTTCCACCCCCTTTTCCCCCATTTCCCCTCCCTTTTCCCTTTGAGGCAGGGAAAGAAAACAATCATATCCTGTCCCACTTATTATCCGGGACACTCATCAAATCATACCATCCTATCCTCACAGACCGGACAGTATATAATAAACTTCAGCTTTAAACAAATATCGAATATCCTATGAATAAAAAATTCAAGCCATTACAAATATATACGATCAGATACTCTTTTGCAAACTTTCGGACCAGGAAACATCAATCCAAAATCCAACCTATCAGAAAATAATACCAGTTTTAGGTCCAAACAGATAATAATAATCTGAGAATAATACTTTAAATTCGTGACCGTTGATAAGAAATTAGTTTTTAGTTTACACTTTTTGATCATGTTGGTAATTAAAAGAACTAAGAGGTAATTTTTATATTTATCTTTATATGCGTTAAAACGAGTTCTTATTTCATTTTTAACCTGACCTGCCTTAGTTTCATAATGAGGATGTTCGATAAAAAGCATCCTCATTTTTTTAAACAATAATATCGCAAGATCTGAATAAATTAACAACTGATATATTTCAGATTCAGGAACAAATATTAGAAAACCGAACTGGACGAATTAAATGAAAACAATAATAATGGGAAACAGAACCATACAACAAAACGGGAAAACAGCCCAAAAAGCGGAGGCCTGGCAGTTCTATTTGCAATATATTATGTTTTTGGCTACAGTATGGAGAAGTTCATCTTTTTACCGCTTTTAACCGGATCTTAACTTTCATGATGAGGGCGTTCAAAATAAGGCATCCTCATTTATTATACCCACCAGTCATGACGATCCCGGAATAAGGCAAGAGAGAAAAGAAATTTGAACCAGTTCCAACTACAAAAAGATAATAAACATGCCACAAAAACAAACTAAATTTGCAACGGACAATATTATTGATGTCTCATACTGTGCATTGATAATGAATTCAATTAGTTTTCAAGGTTGTTGTGAAACACCCTTACATTTTTATGTTGTGTTTGGATGGTGGATTGGAGAATCCGCTTAAAAGCAGATCAAAAACAATGGACTACCGGATTTGACAGGCTGGATTTTGTTTGGGGTCCGACAGTTTTTTTGTTTAAGCAGCAGACATATCATAAAAAAACAATTAATTTTGCGGTGGATATTGAATGGTATCCACATTTACCAATAATAATAGCTTTTTTTTTGTTTGCAAGGCTGTTGTGAAATACCCTTACGTTTTTTATGTTATAGGAAAAAACGGATTAGAGAGTCCGTTTCAAGCAGGTTAAACATTGGACAAGCCACCGGAGACATTCCTGTTATGGATCTCTGGTGGTTTGATTTTTATCCGGATTATTAGAATTTTATATATCAATCCCGGCAATATATATTCCAAATCACTATCTTTGTTGGTATGGAAGACACGATGATCATACAGCCTGAGATCAGAGATATTGACGGGATACTGAACCTTTGGGAGACAATGGTGGACGAGAGCTACCCCCTGATGAGTTATGACGAGCGGATACTACAGGCCAGAAATATGTTGAAAGGAAAACTGGAACTTTTACCCACAATCCGTATACTGAAAAACAGGAGAGGAGTCATTGTCGCATTCGTCAGAGTGAGTGACGAAGTGATCGGTCTTCTCTATGTACAACCCTATGGAACGGAGAAAAGGATACGCTTCACAACTGGTAGGGCATGTATTGGAACATATGAGGATCAGCGGTGTAAGACTACGTAATCCTGAGAACTGTATCATATCATTTTACAGGAAATTCGGATTTAGGCAAGAGAATAATATTACTGGTCATAACAGGAAGGTGTATCTTGTCCGTCAATCATAAAAAAATACTATCCTATCTGTCACAGACCGAATAGTATATGCAATTCTATTAATTTAGTAATTCTTCTTATATATTTAACCAATAATACCATCACAAATTCAGCAGATAGCCTGTGTCAACCTAAAATGTTGGACAAAGATATGCTATTCCCTGTTTTATCCTGCCAACTCTCCTGATATTTTTTTGTTTTGGTGAATAATTCCGGACTATCACTATAAACAAAAAGATAGCAGGCATATCACTACACCCGCTATCCACAATGAGACAACTCTATATAATTAAGAAATATCACGCCGATACTTCCTGATTATTTTTTTATAGAGGTAACAGACATTTCACAACGTCCATCACCTCCAATATCAATCAAATAATTTTCCGACTGACTCTTCGGCCGGATTGTGATACTATGTGGATGTAAAGATAGATATTTTACAGGAACGAGGCAAATTTATTCCCTGCCACTTGTCACAGGCTACAGGGAAGCAGATTGACTTATAAAAATGGATTCTATTATGAGAAATACAACTAATGTCGGCCGAGAAACAACTATTCCATGTATATTATATTGAAATATAAAGATAAAGAAACAACACCGGAGATTCTGAATATTATGGTACAATATATATATTAATACCGGGTTAGTCGGAGACAAAAGCCTATACGAAGTATGAGTATGGTACATAACCCGAAGGGATGGAATATTTTAATCACATAAATGCTTATTCTTTAAGCTTTTGTACTAAATTTGCACACTTTTTTATTCCACTTCACCATCCCTTCCTTCGGAAGAGTTATGTCATACATTCCACTTCGTTCCATACTCCCGTCTCCGACCAACCCCAAAGAAAGAAAAAAGAGAAACCAAGTATTACCTCAGTTTCTCTTCCTAATTTGACTATAACAGATTGAGTTCTGTTTCTTCTCCGTTCTGATAGCAATAGATGTCTAAATTTTCAGTAGTCATCCATTGGCAACTATTAAGTCTGAATCCATATTTTCCCTCTATTGTAGATAAGAAGGATTCAAAATCATCGTAATTCTCCAATTCCCTTAATTCTTCGTCAGTCAGCTTTATGATATTCAAGCAACCGATACAAAAATCTAAAATCAGTACATACCTTGGTTCCATAATTTTAATCCTCTTTTAAGTTATACCTTTTAATCAGTTTATATACCGTTGATTTTGTGAAAGAACAGCCTTTGGAAGACACAAACCCTTCCTGATTCAGGATATTTGCCATTTCATTATAGCTATGGCTCTCTTTCACTAAAATCCGTAATATAGCAACCGCTCTTTTGTTGTTGGGGTTATTGTCAGCCTTATCCTTGCAGGTCTTTATGCTGTTTTGGATAGCCTGATTGTGCTTATCCATCAGGTGTTCAGGATTGCCAAGTTTGAATCCTCTGCTTTTCTTAGCCTGTAATGATGCTTTCGTCCTGGCTGCTATCAGTTCCGCTTCGTATTGGGATATAGCCGAAATAATATGCAGCACCATTTTGTTAGCCTGTGGAAAATCGCAAAAGACTATCTCCACATCACTTTCTAACAGGTTGGATAGAAATGAAACAGACCTTGCCAGCCTATCCAGTTTTGCTACTATTAAAATAGCACCGTCCTTTCTACATAGGGCCAACGCTTCCTTAAGTCTGGGTCTCTCTTTTTTCCGGCCCGATTCAATTTCAATATATTCAGCAACCGGAGTTTTATCACAAAGGTAATTCTGTATTATCTCCCTCTGTGCCTCAAGTCCCAGTCCTGAGTATCCTTGTTTCTGAGTGCTTACCCGGAGATAAGCCACATATTGGTTTTCATCCTTCATTGTCATTCGTTCTTTAACAATAGTTCCACTGACAAGATGCTCGTCTAATCTATGGAACCATTTACATTAATACATAAAAAAAGGCTTTCCATGAGATTTTGAGTTCTTATAAATTCTACTCTCCCACAGAAAGCCAGTTATCACATTTCCCGATTTCTCAGAGAACCGCTAATACTTTATAATATTATATGTATTAGAAACCCTCTTTTCATAATCATCCGTTTTCTCCACAAGTTCATCCACCACAGAAACAAGCATGTCAAAGTAGATGTCTTCCCTCTTATCCCTGACTTCTCCATCCTCACCTATCAGACAGACTTCAAACAGGTCAGTACCCTCATTCAATACAATCTGAACTTTTCCGGTATGTTTGAATCCGTTGACCCTGAATTCAAGACCACATGTTATTACTTTTACTGTTTCAATCCCAACTCCCCAGGACATAAGGACGGGGAGATTGGATTTCAAGATGGACCAGATATACTTAGCCAGTTCCAAATCGTAGTTCTTATCTCTTTCCATAATCCAAAGTTCTTAAATTCCTATCTTCTTCATCCTCACCCCAAAACATCCGATAATCCTCACATATCCTTCTATAATCCTCCAACCCGAAGTGTGGAAAATTGGTGGAATACATGTCATAAAGGTCTTCAGGGGTTAAAGTCGGGTCATTGTTCAGTATATCATAAATCTCATCCTCAAACTCATAAGGGCTGAAATATGAGTCACTTTGCGTATGGGGATAAACACCCGTACAGTCCTCTATGATATGTTCTATAAACCTCAGGCTCTTCGTCAGGTCTTTCTTTACCGTTATCTCCTCATCAGTGTGGGCATTGTAGTAACCACATGAAACATTGATACAGGAAACTTCCAATCCGTTCTCTTTCAAGGTCAGAATATCGGTCATCAAGCCATTCTCCTCCCTGTAACCCCATTTCTCAGGTTCCATCGCTTCCATGAACTTTTCGGAACACAAGTCGGCATATCCGATACTTGTAATCAGATCCGAATCACCCTTTCTGTCAGGCTGGATAACGAACCTTACATCATCAAAGAAAGACATCAACGCTTCCGAACTGCCCCTGCATCCTGTTTCCTCCTCCCTGAAAAACACGACTTTGACAGCATCATATTTCTTCAGGCATTCAAGACAGATGAATACCCCGTTCTTGTCATCGGCTCCCAAATTCTCAAACCTCCTGTTCTTTGGCGAATAACCGAATATGATTTCCCTGGTCTCCACCGCCTTGAAATCTTTTGAATGCTTGCAGTGTGAAACCTGGTCGATATGGCTCAACAGACAGGGATAACTTTCTGATTCTCCCTTTACCACATACAGATTCCCGAATTCATCCTTTGACACGGATATGTTTCCGGGAAGCTGTTTTATATAGGAACAGAGGAACTTCACCATCTTCTGTTCCTTTCCACTGGGACTGTAGATACTATACAGCCGCTTCAATAATTGCACATTCATGATTCTTCTCTTTTTTAAGTTCATAACCATACGGGAGATTGGTACTTGGATTTACTTTATCGAACACCTCATTGTCAAACTCCCATGCTTTCTCATTTCTCAATAACCTGCATAATGTATCCGTACCGATGCTTTTATTCTCATAGATACCTTCCGGTTCATTCCAGATATGGATCCGGGTAATATCGGTGTAATCCTCATACCATTTATCATCATATTCGGAGTAATGCCAGTTCTTCCGCCTGAACTCATTCTCGGCCTTCTCCATACACTCCTTACAGCAATAATATTCCTCCGTCACTTCCGAACATATTGCAGCATCCAAAAGAATGTTCGTTCCACATTCGTCACAGCAGGCACAATCGTTTTCATGGTGGTATTCCTGTGTTGATTCTATCCATATAAAATCATCCAGGTTCTCTGAATCCACCCAAATCTCTATTCCATTCCGGTAGCAACAGATTGTTTCTGAACAATGATACTGGTGGTAATCGTCCCATTCCCCGTCATCTTCATCATCGTCAGTGTCACCATATAAGTTCAGGTCTGTGGTGTCAAGGTTATATGAATAGTGTGAGTTCTCGTAGTTATAGGCTTTACCCGAATTATAACTATACCATTTGAAGGAATCCTGATAAGAAAGCGTGTCTTCCAGTTCCAGATCACAGTCAATCTCGAACTTCTTGTCAGCCAAAGAATTACCGTCAATATCTACAAATGCGTTAGCTTCATGACAGGATGCGCCTACAATCTTATAACCGTCTATGTAATCCCCTTGAATGAGTTTGTCAATCAGTAACCGTTTCAATACATCATCACCACCTGAGGAGTATTGCCTTTCAAGCAATCTCCACTTCTTTCCGTCCTGATCCGTAACATCTGTAAAAAGAATGGATCTGGCTACAATCAATCCTGTTTTATCAGTTATGTAAGCAGCATTGGCTTCTACCGAATCACGATAGAACGAAGTCCTGTTCTCATCCACCATGCATGAACCGAAATTCCCTTTACAACAGTTGCTGTCATAGATTTTCCAGAACTCCTTATTCACATGCAATTCCATATCAGGTGATTTCCCATGTGTATAAGTCCACCAGTTTTGAGTGAAAACGTCTCCCGAAATCCAGTTCACTACACTTGGAGAGAGCAGTTTTCCTATCTCTGTCTCAAGGATAAGCCCTCTCATGAATTTTCCGGCCCTCATCTTGAAGACTCGGTTACGTTCAACATTGATATAGCGGACTGAACTTTTATCCAGATCCTCACATACACCCTTGCTTTCGTCAGTCTGATATCGGAAGGAATAATATGTCTTGCCTATCAGTTCCACCCTATAAGGTAGCTTTTTATCACCTTTTCCTGATTCAATGACAGCATCCATTACTTTTTTCTGTAGGTCAGCCATATCATATATATGTAACAAGGCATAATCATCATGTTCCCTGCAATATCTGAGCAGTGCAGGATTTTTCAGGTGGGCCAGCAGTATCTTGTTCTTTCTTACCGCCACACCGTTTTCTCTCTTTTCAAGCCCGAAACAGGACTTGAATCCTTCGTAACCACAAAAATTATAGTATAACATAATCTTCTGAATTTTAAATTGTCAGTAAATAAAAAAAGGAGAGATACTTCCTTTTAATCGGAAATATCCCTCCCCGGAATATTAGTCTTGGTATGTTTCAACCTTTTCAGATGAATGGTATCGTCTTGTCTTCCAGAACTCCTGATTCCATTATCCTTTTACATATCTCATGGGAAGCCTTGTTCCTCAGGTCATATCCATAATCCTCGCTTCCCATGATTCTTATCACTTCAACCATACTTCTGAATAAGGTCTGTTGTAGGGTCCTGTGGAATGTGGTAACTGCAATAGCAAATCTTTTCTCATTCCACCCATAGTCGTTCAGGGCATGTTCAAGTTCTTTTGCAGCCTTGAACTCCCTGCTGTTTTCCAATTCGTATCTTTCCATAATATTCATTATTGTTTATATGTTATTTGTAATTCCTATTGCAATGATTTGGAATAAGCACCTTTCTTACATTCATCTATACGTGACTGACATTCCTCCGTTACTTCCTTTAGAATCTCAGCACATCTTTTATCAGAACAGCCTTGCAGCAATCTGTCTATGTATGTCATAATATCATTCACTTCCATATCATATATCTGTCAAAGGGTTCAACAAAAAAGGGAGAAAGAACCAGTTTGCCATATTTTAGTTCTTTCTCCCTTGTGAGTTAATTTCTTTTCAGGTCTAACTCAAAAACCATCCGTAATTCTCAGTATCTTCACCGTTTAAAGCTTTTTGGATACCTATAGCAAAATCAGTACAGTTCTGATTCCTCTCCAGAAACTTATCAATATAGGATTGTTTGGCGGCATCATTGAGTAGCTGCATCAAATCCCAACAAGTGATATTCTCTCTGCCACACAATCCGAAATTTGGATTCTCTATGTAACCTTTCGTAGCTGCGTTGACGTTGGAGTCACCTAAGATAACCTTCGGCAGTTCTTTAAGTTGTGAAGCGGGTAAAGCTTGGTATAGCCTAAGCCTACCAATTATCTGACAAAACTGTTCCTGTGAAATCTTTGTTCTTCCCAGGTTTTCAAGTAGCCTGAGATTTTGTTCAGGATTAAAGTCTTGAAATAATCGTAGTGCTGAACTGTATATATCAGCATCGCTCATTACTTCTAGTCTTCCGGTCAAGCCATCATTAGTCAGCATTAGATTTGAGCAAACTTTCACTCTAAACCCTATGAATATCTTGAATTTCTCAGGTGATTTTCGGGCGTATAAGTTTTCCTCATTCAGACTTCTTACACCTCCGATACATAAATGTACTTCTTCTCCGTTCATCATTCTGCTCATGGAACGGATATGAAAACAAAAAGCCATTCTCTGGTAGTAGATGGTCTCGTCCTCAGGTTTAAGTTCCTCTTTCTTTTTGGTTAATGCTCCCGGAACCCTGCCCAGGATTCTATGTGAAACTCTGATTTCCGTGTTCCCAAAGCTCTCACCCGTAAAATAACTCCTTGCAGCCTCCTCGATCCGGTGTATGAATGTCTGGTGGCTGATTGTAAGCTGGTTATCTCCGAAACTGGGTACAATGCAATTTCTCTCAAGTTCTTCAAGTGTAATGCCTGAAGTATTACTCTCAATAAAATTGGGATGCTCTTCCTGTTCTTCTTCCGATACGATTACAGCATCTTCGATATTAACTGCATCCATCATTCTTGTCATCATTCCGATTGTTCTTGGAATGACAGTAAGTTCGTTAGTCATTGTTTCCATACTATTCTTATTTTTTAGTTGTTAATAATCCGGTAAACGAAAAAAAGCCAAGAGGTTTATTTCTTTGCTTTTATAAATAAACTTCTTAGCTTCTTGATTCCCTTGAGTATTGATGTCGTTACTTCAAGGATTGTTATTATTACATCCTGACCTTTATCATAATCCACTGTTTCAAGACGTTATGTTAGTTCTCAGCCGCCGTAGTATCCGTAGCGACTTTACCCGTGGCTGATTTTTTCTTCCCCAATCTGCCACCATATTTTTCTGCAAGTTCGACCAATACTGAACCTGCCACGATGATCTCCGCTACATTTGCGGCGATCTTCAATGCTTTTACTATTCCCATTTTTCTAATTTTTAATTGTTTGTTATTACCTTTCTATTCTCTTATATATTATTCTCACATATAAGGGTTTGAGGGGAAATCAAGGAAGGGGAGAAGAAAAAAATAAACCAATCTTTCGACTGGCTGTGATAGTTGAACCGTTATAAATAGCTCCCCGCATTTACTTGGCCTATCATGCGGCATACATTCTTTCGTGGGGAACTTTATGTCTTGTCCACATACTGGAATTGCTACGCATCATCGAATCTCCATCTTATCCATCGTCTGAAAATAAGCGTGACCCGGTAATTGTTTTTATCATTAATGCTTGAAGCTACGCACCTTATCTTAGTGGCGCTGTATTATGCTCCAAGCTATTTTCTCATATATAAGGATTTGAAGGCTTTGGAAAAGGGGAATTATAAATGGGAACAAAATTAAATAATCTCTGCTACCGATTATCAGCAACAGAGATTGTTTATTGAATATGGCTAATGTCTGTGGATTATAAGATATGACCGTGATAATCAAAAAAGAACTCTTTCTCTTCAGTATTAATATTTAGTTCTGCACTTCTCTTTAATCTGTCTTTAACATAATCTTTCTTTTCCTCGTCCAAGTCAGGTGTCTGATAATCTTTCTCATATGTAGTGTTTGCTAATTTTTTATGTCTTTTGAAAGAAGTGTCAAAACCTAATGCTTTTACTATATCATACACTTTAATCGCCATCGTATTAGGCAATTCAATACACTCCCCATTTGCATTCATTATTTTATAAGAATTACCTTTAGGTGCAATTTGGGTTAATATACCTTTAGAAACTAATGATTCTACAACACTCCGGATAGCTAAACTTACCTGATGTTTCTTCTCAATTTTTAGCTGTTTGATTTCCTTTTTGAGTTCATTCTTATCTCCTCCAAATTGAAAGCGTCTAATCTGGATGTATTCAAAGAACTCCTTTTGTAATAAATCAATAACTGTTTTTGACGCTATTTTCTCCTTAGTTACTTGACACAGTAGATCTATTTGTTTGATCGGTTGAGTGCCAATCGACATAATACTTATTTTATCACTTAAAACTGCAATTTTCTCATCTATGACAAACATTTGCATTTTGAATTTCAAAGTCTTCTCTGCAATGGAAAAAGCTAAGGCGATTTGCTCTGTTTCTGAAAGTTCCTTAAAACTTTTTTGAATCTGTTCTTCTACTCTATTGAGACTTTCTTGAAAACGTTTTTCTTCTTCACCTTCCCAAGCCCGCTGACGCATAACAATAGCATTCCGATATTGTAATAGCAATATTCTTTTGCTCAAATTAAGTTTGAACTCCATATAGCTATAATTGCTATCTTGAAACAAGCTGTAAATAGATTTATAATGCTCATTTAAATCTGTAATATATTTATCTTCTATCATTACACATATTTTCTTTATATCAGCCTGTTCCTTATCTTTTAAATGTTGCTCTAACAGTTGAAATAGCTTTTCTTTATAATTTTCCATGACTTTACTATTTGGGGTGAAGATAAAAAATACTTTGATAATAGGATTTTAAAACTGTGTTTTTTATTACTTTTGCTTTTAATTATTAACAGTTGCGTAAGTAAGATAAAATCGGATAGTTAAAAGCTTGGTTGACATTCTGTTGACACAAATAAAAAAGATCCCTAACAAACTGTTGAATAACAATCTATTAGGAATCTTCTTTGTGGACCAGCCTGGGCTTGAACCAGGGACCTCCAGATTATGAGAACGATAAGATGATGTTTTGTGATAGTTCGTTTGTCTGGCATTGATTGAACATCAAGCGGTTATAAATTTTACTATCTCCTATGAAACTCACTAAAGCCCCCTAACTGAAACCGTTTGTTTACGCATTGTTTACGCAGACAAAATAGGAAGAATAGCACTTTAAGGAGTGTAAGTAGTATTCATATTTCTTATTTTTCTGATATAAGTTACTGATAACAAGTAATATATAGTCAACAATCCAAATAAGCACACTTAAATATGCTTATTTGGATTGTTATGGAACGAAGAGTTATAAACCGTATGATGCCTTTGTATGGTTCATTGTATTTTCTCCTACAATATAGGCATAACACGCCACCGGAATAAATTGCAAAGTTAAATTATCAATCTTTATACTTCCACTTTTGCTGATACTTGTGACAAGCGCATAGTTCATTTGATTTTTCTCCATGAAATATTTGAGTGAGACCAATTCATTGGGGTGTGCAAAGAAACGGTCTGTCCACTTTATCTCAACAGCCCAATCAGGTTTTTGGCGTGCGATATTTAATCCTACAATATCGACTTCGCCTTGCAGCTTACCTATTCTCCAGTTAGCGTAGCGGATTGATACACCTTGTCTTGGAATCCATTGGGCATAAACTGCTGTTTCAACCATATCTCCAATTTCACTATCTTGCTCGCTGATAGGTTGAAATAATGCACACCTAAGTGATGGATTAGTAAGATAGATTTTGAATTGCGTTTCTCGTTGATAGTGTTTCGCTGTATCATCCGTTCTGCGTACAACCTTTATAAGAAAAGCGGCTTCGAGGTAATTGATATACTTTTTCAAGGTTTCCTTTTTTACTCCAGACTCTTTTGAAAGCCTTTCATAAGAAAATTGTGCCCCTGAATGATATGCAATCATGGTGAATAGCGAATTGAGTTCTTGAACATCGCTAATACCATACAGACTGGGAAGATCACGAAGTAGCACTTTGTCTATTATGTCATGGCGGATAAATTGTCCGGGATTCTCTCGTATTTCTTCAGAGAATACGACTTCCGGGTAACCACCATAATTTATGTAGTCAATAAATAGCTTATTTAGCAGTTGCAGGTCTATTGCTTGATAGATACGTGCTTTTATACCATGCCATTCTAAAGAAGTTGGGAGCATGATATTCGAATAGTTTTTCAAATGTATATATTCATAAAAAGTAAGCGGGGGTAAACTGAAATCAGTAAAACGACCGGCACCACTTTCGTCACTTCTCTTTTTAAGTTCGGCTGCTGCAGAGCCTGATGCGACGAACTTAACATTGCGATAAGTATCAACTAATGATTTAAGGTCTATCTCCCACTCTTTAAGGTATTGTATCTCATCATAGAATACGTACATTTGCTCTTGCGTGGGATTTTTACCTAATATCTGACAAGCTAAAACGAAAAGTTGTTCCAAGTAAATTTTGTTGTAGATGGGAGTCTCTACCGATATATAAATAATATTCAGGGCAGACACACCACTGTCAATCAGCCGTTGTATTGTATGAAACATCATCACGGTTTTACCTACCCTTCGTGGACCCATGAGTATCAATGCCCTTCGAATACCTGTGGATTGAACTAATGGCATAAAAATATTAAGATATAACCGGGGGGACATTTGGGCATAATAGTCCGGTATTCTGCCTTCCGTCCACCAAGGGTTATCGACTTTCAATCTTCCTATTATTTGCTTCTCTAACAGTTCTGTATATTCCATACACAAGTTGATATGATTTAATAATGCAAATATAGCTAAAAATACAAATATAAGCATATTCTTTTATGCTTATTTGCTTTAATTCTGCAAGATAAGCCATTCTATTAGAAGCAAACCACTTATCAATATCAAGTAGTTATGTAGATTGTAACTCTCTGTGAAACTCACTGAATCCCCCTAACTAAAATAGTTTGTTTACGCAGAATTAGGGAATATAGATATCAGCAGCTGTACTGCATAAGCCTTGTTTTGTCGCAAACAATTGCTGTTTTTGCGACAAATAAGTTATGATTTCTATATATAATCTGACATTTAGTATCTTAAAATCAAAAATAGCCCCAAATGTTATAATTGGCATCTACAGCATAACACATATCAATTTGAAGTTTAAAAGTTACATCTATTTACTTATAATGAAGAAAATGAATAATAATCATTATATTTGCAGGTAAAGGATACAACAATGGAAGATATAAATCGAATAAAACTCGTTTTAGTTGAGAAAAAACGTACTAGTAAATGGCTTTCAGAACAAATGGGAGTCAATCCATCTACTGTGTCAAAATGGTGCACAAATACATCACAGCCAGATATTGCTAGTTTGCTAAAGATAGCAGATTTATTGGAAGTTGACATTAAGGAACTGATAGTTCGTGAGTACAAAGCTTATTTATTATCGCAAACATAATCAAACTACGCGAACATTGTGTTCGTGAGTCGCATTTACTTTTGCAAAAATATTAAGATATGCCAACGAATAAGAATGCTTTGACAAGGTATAAGTATCTTGATGAAATGCTGTCTGACAGGCATCATTTCTATGATATTCACGACCTTACAGAAAAATGCAATGAGAAACTTATTGATGCAGGATTCCCTGAAGTATCTCAGCGTTGTATTGAAAAGGACATAAACTATTTGGAGTACGATCCATTCTATGCTGAAATAGAACGCTATAGAGTTAATGGTCATCGGTGTATAAGATATAAGAACCCTTCTTTTACTATCTTCAGAAAGGAACTGAGTGAGGAAGAAAGCAACCTGATATTGGAGGTGCTTAACACAATAGGACAATTTGATGGTTTGGCTCACTTTGAATGGCTTGACCGTTTCAAAATCGGACTTGGCTTGAAGAAACGTCCTCGAATCATTAGCTTTAGCAATAACCCATATCTACAGAATTCCAATTTGTTGGGCGTATTATTCGATAACATATCAAATCAGGTTACCATTAAATTGGAATATCACACTTTCTCGGATAAGAAAACTAGAGAAATCATTTTCCATCCCTATTTGCTTAAACAATATAATAATAGGTGGTACTTGATTGGTGCAGCTGATGATGATGGCAAAATCCTTAATTTCGCCCTTGACAGAATTGATGTCGTGACAACCCTTCCTGAAATGAAATATAAACCATGTAATGAAGATTTGGTTGAGCGTTTCGAAGATATTATTGGAGTAACTCTATATGAAAACCGGGATGTTGAACATATCCTTTTTTGGGTGAGCAATCGCTCTAAGGACTATGTTGGAACTAAGCCTATTCACGGTTCACAATGCCAATATAAAAATGAGAAAGATGAAGAATTCCGTAAGCAATATCCATCTCTTAATGAGGGTGCATTTTTCTCTATAGATTGCATCCCGAACTATGAGTTAATCCGTGAACTTTGTTCTTTTGGTAAAGATTTGTTGGTCATAGAACCAAAATCTGTTCAAGATGATGTTTTCCACCGTACCCAACAAATGTACGAAAATTATTTGACTATACGAACATAGGGTTCGTTGCAATGAATTTACTTTGCAGCAACAAAAAATAATTATATGAGATTAGAGAAATGGTTTATATCTAACTTGGATGATTCACAACGTCAAATTATCATCCGAGATCCAAACGAGAACCTTATAGTGCAGGGGTCTGCAGGTAGTGGTAAAACCAACTTGGCTATACATCGAGCAGTACAAGCAAGTGCATTCAGCGACTCATACGCCCTTGTTGTTTATACAATGGCATTGAAGCGCATGGTTGCTTATGGATTAGAGGCTTTGGATCTTGATAAAGAAAGAATTGCCTATGATTGGGCTTGGGAACATCGTGGTTTTGATTTAATTGGTGATGTTTATTGTCGAGGAAAAATTAGAACCGCAAATTCGTATCCAGTCTATTACTTAATTTCGGAAGAAAAAGTTTACAAGTTTGAGAGCTCAAAATTAGGCAAATATACAGTTCATGCTAATGATACCGAATTTTCGAGTAAATTTAGAAGAGAAGAAACGAGTATCAGCCCTTCGTTTATAAGGGACATGGGGTCGTATTCTTTCTCCACCAACATAGAAATCATTGATGAGAATAATTTTACACAGCAAGGAGATATTTACAATTTTATAGAAATATCGAACAAGAATGTCTTTATTGTCCAAAATGGTTTAATTCGCCAATTTGAGAAAGTACAATCGTACAATCAGGGTAAAAAAGATTATCCTAACGACTTGTTGGTAAGCATTGACTTCGCCGATTGGGTCGCTGACACCTATTACCGAAACTTTGGAAGACGTGTTTCTTGGTTCAGAGAAATTCCTGTTGAATCTGGAATAAATCTAACAAATCCTGAAATGGTACTTATTCCAAGTGGAACATTATTTAGAAAAGCCGAAGAAAAAATCGACTATCTTATCGTTGATGAAGCACAGGACTTCGATGTTTCTGACTATCAACGGCGTTTTCTTCCGAAAGTCAACAAAAGCATCTCTCTTTTTGGTGATTCTGCTCAAAAAATCTATAATAATCGAGGTGCTAGTATGGATGCAATAACTGCAGCTTTACGTTATAGGAGATTGTTCCTCAAATATAATTATCGTTTACCTAAATCTATAGCCAAGGTCGCACAAGATATTGTATCTCCATCAATAGACCTTTTGTCTGACAACATGAAAGATGGTGGAAATAGCGACTACCCACAATACCCCAAACCCGTTATTCAGAAATTAGAGTCTAAGGATAAGGAATTAGAAACAATTCTTAACAAAATACGTCTGGAAGATTTGGATGATGTTGCCATTCTCGTACCGTTAGAGAGCGATGTCAAATATGTACATCAGTTCTTCTCAAAGAATGGAATACAGACACAAGTTCTTTATAGAACAGGTAAAGTTCCTCCTTACCGGACAATAAATACTCTCGATTTCACGAACAATGATTTACCTTGCATACTTACGTATCATGCAGCCAAAGGTACAGAGTTTGATAATGTCTTCATTCCATTCGCTAATGATGCAGATATACCAGACAGAAACGCATTCTACGTAGCATGTACTCGTGCTTCACATAGCCTGACAATTTCTTTCTCTGCAAAGAAGATTACAAGATTTTTAACAAATGTAAATCCTAACACCATAGTTGAGCGTAATGTTCCCAATGATGCTTGGATTGGTACAAGACCTTTTAAGAAATAAATTTAAGTATGAAATACTGGATAGTTATAGATTCGTGGAATCTTATGGAGACTTTTACAACAGAAAGTCTTTCACCACATATATTTTATTTGAAAAGGGCTTTCGGTAATGACTTGACTAGATACATAAGTAAAAATGGAGAACTCTTCAATAACCTCGTCCTTTATAAAGAAGAACCCTTATCTCATTTTGCTATTGAACTAGATGGTTCTTTACTTGATAAATCTATTTTGACAGAACATAATAAAGGGGAGACTTTCCTATACCCTAAAACGGTTTATTACCAAAAAGGCAAGGTAAGGTTTCGCTTTAAAAATCAAGATTCAATAAAAGCATTTATCGCAGAGTCAAAGATAATTTTTGAAGTTAAGACAATAGATAAATACTCGAATGACTTCTTTATTGAGACTGATACACCCAAAAAGACTCCGTTCACAGGTGGCAATGATTCTTTCCCATTTGGTATTGATGGATACATTGGGGTTGATAATCTCTTTAACTCAATTAAAGGAGGTGTCGTGTCATATTTATGTGGGCTAAAGACATCTACAAGTTTGGAGAATCAGTCTTTAATACTTTCACTGACCTCATTGAAAAACATGATTGCAGGATTGAATACTATAGTTATGATGGGAGAAGAAAGCGTGATAGACTATTCTCAATATAAGGTTTCATTGCTTAAAACGAGGAACGATTTTTTGTACTCTCCTTATAAGGATAAGGTAAACCTATTCGAAGTACTTAAGCACATACTAGATGAAATAATATCACTTTCTTCTCTTAGATTAAAGAAAGTTGCAGAACAGAAATCACCATCGTATAAATTCGAAATAGAACGACTGAAGAAGAAAAAAGCAGAATATGAAGATTTGCTATACAAACTAGAAGATTCAAACATAAGAGAAATAAAAGAAGAACTGAGCCGCATCAAAGAACAAGAGGTTAAAATGGGCGAGCTTGAAGGTAAAAAACGCAAGTTCTTCCCCAAAGGTTCTCATGAATATGAAAGGAAGCAAGAACTTAAATTTCAGATTAATAAATATAAAGAAGAAAATAATGAATATAAAACGGCTTACAGAGAATATAAGTCGATAGAAGCTTTATTGTCTTATTCTATTGTTGGAGTAACTCAGTACGATGCCACTATCTCTTCTTTGTTTATTAGGTTTAGCGACAACATCAACGACATTCTTAAATTGCTCAAATCAAGTCTTGTTACAGATGACAAAGAAACGGACTTTCTTCCAAACTTGTCAGTCTTAAAGGATGACATAAAAATTGAAATAGAGAATGTCTCTTTAGAGGAAAAAGTTCTCTATAACGTTATCTTTCATTTAATTGTATCTAATTCTAACGAGAAACAGAATGTTGTTTCTGATAGCAAAATAGTTGAGTTGGTAGAATGCGCTGGTAAAAAATTTGGCGAAAGTGAGATTTCAAAGTCTGAAGTTGGCAATCATATAATGAATACATTACGGACATTTTGGATGTATAAAAAGCAAAAAGCTGATTCTTTTGACATCCCAAAGGATCTCCCACTTTTACAAGCTATCATGTCTTTTTTAATAAAGCCAAGAGGATTTGACCAAATTGATAGATTTATGCTAAACAGAGGATATCAATTAAAAAAATACGCATATATGCTATGGGGAGCTACTGTTGGATATGCCTCCATTCCAAAAACATTGACCAACATAATTAACGCTAATATCAATGAAAATTTGTTGGACAATTACCTTTCATCTATTTATAGGGCATTAGAAAATAAGAATATATAATATGCGAATAGAAAAGGTTTAATATACGAACATAGAATACGTATCTATGTAGTACCTTTGCAGAAGAAAACAAGATGAGGCGGTCTTTGATAAGTTTGGAAGCTGAAACGGAATTTTGAATCTCGTCCGGCGTATTTGCCCGGATGTCTCCTTGTTCTTCGGAATCATGGAGATAAACAATGTTAGTACGTTAACGTATTGCACTGTAGTACGTTGTACTTTTACTATATTATTATGATGATATTTTATATGTTGTATATTATATTTATATTACATAAAGAAAAGTGTTCCAGCCCAAACCTCAGAGATCGCCTCTTATTTAAAAGATAAAGCAAATGGATAAAACGGAAATAGTACAGATCGCATCACAGATGTCAACAAGGGAAGAACTGTTGGCACTGCTCAATCGCATCAAACAAGATGAGATTCGCGAATTGGGTTTTGATGCAGATAAATTTTATCCATTTACGATGAAGCAACTTTTGTACTATTGCAACCCCAATCATGTATTTCATCGTTATCGTCAATTCAAAATAAAGAAGAAGTCTGGCGGTTTCCGTCAGATTACAGCACCGCGCAATCGGAGTTTCATGATGCTTCTACAATCTGTAAATGAAATCTTGAAAGCTATTTACACTCCCTCAGACTATGCTATGGGATTTACAGAAAAACGTTCTGTTGTGACTAACGCCGCAGTTCATAAAGGACAAAACTATGTGTTCAACATAGACTTAAAAGATTTTTTTCCAAGTGTAGAACAAGGACGGGTGATGAAACGCCTGACCTTGAACCCCTTCAACTTTTCGCCTCAAATAGCCTTGTTGATTTCGGGGCTATGTTCCATGAGGGTTAAACGGGAACAACCCATAGAGACTAAACAACACGATTTGGACAAACAATTTATGTATGTATTGCCACAGGGTGCTCCGACATCACCCATCATTACCAATATGGTTTGCGATACGTTAGACCGTAGACTGGCGGGGCTGGCCAAGCGTTTTGGACTACGTTACACCCGATATGCAGATGACATCACGTTCAGCTCTATGCATTATGTTTATTCAGGAAATGGCGAATTTACAAAGGAGCTTGCTCGTATTATAAATACTCAAGGATTTGTGATAAATGAAGCTAAAACGAGATTACAGAAACTCGGAAGTCGTCAGGAGGTAACTGGTATTCTTGTTAGTGACAAACTAAATGTTACTAAGAAGTATGTTCGCGAAATTAGAAGCTTACTTTATATATGGGATAAGTATGGGTACTCGGCAGCAATGTCTAGATTTTTTCCAAAGTATAAAGCGGAAAAAGGGCATATAAAGAAAGGGAATCCAGAACTGACTAATGTACTCGACGGGAAACTCATGTATTTAAAGATGGTGAAAGGTGATGCCGATTCTGTATATGTAAGACTTTATACAAAATTTCAAGAACTTGTCAATAGAGATACTGGTCCAAGTAAAACCAATTCTTATGGTATTACCTATATTGAGTCTTTCCCTATTCTGGAATTTGAGAAAGATAAAAATACTAATATCACTATCCATCACAAAGATGCTAATAAACGATATGCTACGTTCAGACTAGGAGAAACACATCAGGTTGCATCAATAAACAAGGATGTAACACCTGATGATGAACAGCAAAAAAAGAAGCTGGCTATCTCATGTTGTAAGAATTTTAAAGGAGAACGATTCTGGCTCATACATTTAGTTGATAAAATGACTGAATTCAAGCCAAAGCCTGTTGATATTGACGAATTGAATAAAGACTTAGACTTACTATTAGGCATTTAATATGGATGATAAGTTAATGTCTACGATAGACAAAATAACAAGATTAACTCAGCAAAATGCGGAGTTTGATATGGAATTGCGAAAGCAACTAAAAGTTGCTTCCGCAAATTCTGTTTTGTCAGAAGATGAACGTATAAACCAAATTTACGAGTACTGCATTGAGGAAATCATAAGAAAGCAAGCCAACGAATTTTATAAAGACTTCCCTTTACAGTCTATAAAGGATACCTTGATTGGAGATTTTGTCCGGATGGAATCATTCAGGAGAAAGGATAATTTCGGAGACTTTTGTTTGGCACTCTATCAACAGATAGAGTGTATGACTAACAGACTATGCGAGAAGAAGGAGTTGTCCGATATTACAGAAAAAATGTGGGGGTACCCTGCATATCTGAAGGTAGAAAAAGGCAAAGAGCTATCCATCTATAACAGAAGTGGTGACTATACGATTGCCAGCTTATTGTTCCGAGATAAAACCAATGCTTTTGAGAAATCAAGAAAATCATTACAAACTCAATATGCAATAGACAAAATACGCATAATTGTATATTTTTTGGGTTACAAGGCAATGATGAAAGGCAGTGATTATGATTCATTTATTGAAATCACGTTACTGTTAAATGATATTTATCAATGCCGCAACATGAATCATCGCGGGAACTCTCAAAACCAATGGGAAAAGGAGACCTTTGCTAGAATAATCCCTTTAAAATCACTCTATTATTTTAAATTTCTCGGAGTGCTGGCGCAATATGTTGAATATATAAAAGAGGGATGGGGATATATTCCAGAATTAAAAAAATATAGCGATAGTATTGAAAAGCGAAAAATCTCTGCTCCACAACTAAAAATAGTAGATAAAATTGATTTGAAGGATGACGGAAGAAAACGTTTCAAATAGTCTTCAGGTAGAACTTAACTTGTAGAAAAGGCATTACGATTCCGATCTTCAAACAGTAGGGAGTTTGCCTATGTTTGGAGAAAATTTAACTTGCCTGCAACTTGCAAAAGTGTCATTTGATATGCATAGTATCTTGAGAATCAGTCTGTACTATTCTATATTTTAACTTGCCGGTAATTTGCTGGCAAGTTAAAAACAAGGACTAAAATCGTCCATATTGTATGGTATCGCACATGATACTTCATCTGACATAATATACAACTATCCCCAATGCCACCGTATAAACGAACAAAAATATCACCAAGACTTTCATCCAGAAATCAGAGAACCAAACGCCTTCATTCCGCCTAAGAAGTTTGCGCATATTGGATTCATGCTCCGTTAGCATCTTCATCAGTTCAGAGTGGTGATTCTCCAATACAGTTTTCCATGTTTTGATAGCTTGGTTTAAGAGCTGTTGAAGCTGGGCAAGATGCTCGGGACTTATAGTTGCCTTGAACTGTGTGTTTTGCTCTGCTTTTACAATGGCATTGCAAATACCGTTAATGATATTGCCGGAACTATCAATAGCATTTCTCAATATCATTGCAGCATCACGCTCTGCTTTAATAGCGTCTTGAAGGTCTTGATGGATTTTCAACAATGCCTCTTTTGCTTCACGGATTTCTGTGAGCCGCTTGTCTGCATCCTGCTTTTCAGCCTCTAATTCATGATTGCTTTCAACCTTTTTCAACATATCATCAACGTCTATTGATGGAGTAATTTTTGATTTGCCAATTCCCATGATTCTTGTCTTTTGATTGTTAATTTATCTGTGAAGTCCTTTCCTGCGCTTGCACATGCTGTTTGCCATTCTTGCACAGCGGCGTGCCCATTCAAGATCATCCTCATCTTTATCCCGTCCCCAGCTACTTGTGTCAGAACTACCACCGCCACTTGACGCCGCCATACTTGTGGCAGCATCCAAATACCCGGCAAAGAGCAAAAGGGCCGTGTGCTGTATTTCTTCAATCTTAGCCAACGGATGTGCTTCCTCCAAAGAACAATTCTGCCGAATGATAGTATCAGCGGCTTCGGATATCTCGATATGGAAACTGTGATATTCGTCTGTCGTTATATCGTAATGTTTCATAACAGGATGCGAAGCTGTCGAAGGTTGTATAACAGGAGTCGTGTCTGCTGTCCATGTTTGTTGGGGAACAGGCTTTGCCGGCTTAGATATCCTTTCCTGCGGATGTAGTTTTGCCCAAGTAACCTCAATTTTTGATGGGGTCAGGTTTCGCCCGATACCCAACATGGATGATTTATAAATGGAGTTGCCACGCTTGATAGAATAGCCATAAACTCCGCCACCGTCTTTTTCTTGCAGGTGCACTTTATAGCCCCGTTTCACCAGTTCCATTTCATACCTCTGCCAACTGAATTCATCCATCGTGCGGAGTATCTCCATGCAACTGTCTGAGATTTCTTGTCTGTGACGTATGCCTATTTCTTCAGATTGTACCCAGCCTCGTCTCTCGTTGATGATATTCGCAGCCATGACAGCCCTCTCGCCAATCTTATGGCTGTCATTAATTTTTCCGTCCATGTCCACACGGTTGGCATCAATGTGCAGATGGAGAATGCCACTTTTAGAATCACGATGCAGGGCGACTATGTATTGAGAACCTTTGAGGTTGGTCTGTTTTGAGGAGACCCGTTTGGTCTTGCCGGAGAGGTCAATAGAATCAAACACGCGGATGAACTCATTTGACAAACGTACCCAATCGTCCATCGTCCAGTCCAGGCTTTCTTCCTCGGATGGGGAAATCTCAATTCTTATCACATTCCTGCCAAGCGGTCTGCCCTTATTGATGTTCTCTGCAAACTTTTTCTGCACGAGCATCATACGCCCGTACATCGCTTCCGGCGAAATATCATCGGGCAAGAAGTTGGCTTTGACTATATCCGCTTTCTCCTTGTTGACGGAATATCTTATGGCATTTGCGCCATGCGATATGGTAGAGGCTTTTGCTATCATAAAATTTATTCAGTAAGGTAATTTTCTATCTGGCTCCAGCGGTTGATAAGCTGAGTAGCGGCTCTCATCCATTGTTCTACAAATCGGGTATCGCTGAAATACATGGCCCGTTTGTCTGCTTGGATGGATTTCACGGCTGCTGCAATACGGATAAGGTCACCCCTTGCATCCGTCAGACTACACAAGGCTTCCACCTCACGTTCAGACAACCGTTGCCGTGGATGTTGTCCTAAGGCGGTACGGCGCACATAATCGCTCATGGATAAGCCACAGGTCTTGGCAAGTTCTGCCGCTTGGGTATATTCCTGCTTTGTTACCCTAGCTTCAAGCCGCAGAGTGCGCCTTGTGACTTTCTTCTCGTTTCCTTCATTAACTTCCTTGTCGGTATTCTTTTTCTTCTTCATGCTCTGTTATATTATGGGTGAAACATCAATAAAAAGGGTCAGCACGGTGGGAGCTTGCGACTGCCGGAATATGCCTATGTGGTACGAATAAGCGAAGCGAATTTGTGCGACATAGGAACTTCTTGCAATACTGCATACAACAGCTTCGGACACACCAACTTTCTGGTACGGTTATATCTGGTTATCAACCGGAATATCTCCTCCGAAATCTTCCGTTGCCGCAGTCTGTGGGGAAACTGAAACAGAAGGGAAAGAAGAGGGAGAAGGCTGTTTGCCTTCATCTGATATAGCAGATATACTCTCCTTGTCGTTTTGCCTGTCTTTCAATCGGACATAGAAAGGATTGTCTATGCGGTTTTCGTTCTGCATCCATGCCGATATACATTTCAGCGTATGGATGCTTGTCCGATTACTCTGTGTAGATGCGACAATTCCCAACTGGTTCATCTTGTCAAGCACACGGGATATGGTCTTTTTGTCATAGCCCAACTTGTTGGACAAATCCACTTCAGAAAGAACGACTTGCCCCACTTGCAAGGTTGTAGAGAAACCTTTTATGGCATAATTGGTTTCTTTCAACACAGCCTCCTCAATAAGTCGGTGCAGAATCTTCATGCGGTCAATGCCGTATTTGCTCCCTGCCAGATATGTAAGCTGCTCCGCCGAAAGCACTATACAATAATTCAAGTTTGTTTTCATCATCTGTCTGTTTGAAGATATTTTATAAATGGTACAGCCAAAAGAGAAAGTCAGCGGTGCATTCCATGTCCTCTCTCCGGCATATAATACTCCCTATCGTACGCAATATGGTCAAGTACGTCTTGCAGTCTGTCAAGTTGGCGACTATCCAATACACGGATGGCGGCAATAGTGATGTTCTGCGAAGCGATACGTCGATGTTCGCAGTTTAGCTCTGACATGCTGCCGTCCCCATTTGCATAGACGCTCCGTAGATAATCGTTCACAGCTTCGGTCTGTGCTTTGCTTGGATATGCCGCAGGGGAACGGTCTTGAATATACTCCACCATGTGGCTGACCGCGTTTGCCAGCAACGGTTCACGATTTTGCAGTTGTTTGATAAGTTCTTCCTTTCTCATGTTTTCAACTATTTTGTCCCATGTCCCAAGCATTTCTTATAACTTTCTCTTTTATCTGTCTTTTGTTTTCATCCTTTTTAGGGGAAAAGAGGGACAAAGGGACAGATATTCTTCTTTTCCCTTAGTTTGACATTTAAAATGGCAGCTCCTGTTCACTTGGTACTGAAGTACAGACTTCTTCGTTTGGTGCGTCCACTCTCACCCACGGATGCTTTGCCCGTCCGGTCTTGTCACAATAGGCAGGATGCAACCCTTTGACTTTTTCCTGATCACTCCGTTTCCAATTAGGAATCATGGACATCAGGCGATTGGTATATTGTGATGTGTATTTGGCAGGATTGCGTCTGACCAAATCATTGGGCATTTCCTCTATAATCTGCCGGGCACAAACCATGTTGAGCGAAGTCATTGTTGAGTTTGGTTCTGAGTATGCTCCCTTTTGATAAGCCTGTCGGATCGAAATGGTCCAACTTGCATATTGGACGGGAATCTCACGCTCCAAATACATTTCCAGATCTTCCATGATGGGGTCAACAAGGATGTTGGAATGTTGTACCTGCACTTCATTGGCTTGAATTTCCATATCGGGTGTCAAATAAAGTTTCATCCCTTGCTGGTAATAGGCGTATGCTTCTGCCCAAAGTTGAGGGACAGCACGTTGCAGAGTATCCAGCCATTCCGATACATGGCCGTTGCCTTTAACCGGGATTATCCACCAGCGGCGGTTCCCGTTGTCTCCTTGCAGGAAGTTTGTCTCATTGGTAGTAGCCGCAAAGACATTATGCCGCATAAACTCCACAACCTTATGTCCGTATGCAGGGCGCATATAGTCGCTGCAACGGCTCAGGAAAGCCTTAGCTGCCTCTGCATCATTCGCCCGTTTCAAACCGTTCAATTCACTGATCTCAATAATCCAGCCATTGGTTATGGTTTCTACCTTCTCCTTGTCACCACTGGCAAAAGAGAACGAATCGTTGAACCACTTTCCACTGATGGTCTTGAAAAAGGTGCTTTTCCCGATACCTTGCGGACCAGGCAAAGTCAGTACGTTGTCAAACTTGCAACCAGGGGTAAAAACCCGGGCAACAGCCGCCACGAACCATAGTTTTGTCTGTTCCCTGACAAGCGGCATGTCCTCCGCTCCCAAATAATCAATGAGGGTTGTGGCTATACGAGGCTGTCCGTCCCATGTCTCTTGGGTGATGAAATCCTGTACAGGGTTAAAACTCCGTTCTGAAGAGGTCGTTTTTAGCATTTTAAATACCTTATTCTGTGTCAGATGTAATCTGTATGTCCTTTCCAAATAGTCTTGTATCTTTCCTGCCGATTCTTCATCAATCTTGTTGCCATTGACATTGCGAAACAAAGGGCTGAAACATACATCGTCCTGACAAAAGGTATCATATCTTATCTGACTAAGATTCTCATCCAAAGTGAAAATAAGTCGGAGGTTGCTGATGGAACGGGCTGGATTTCCATAGCTGTCTGTTACCAAATCTTTTTTCCAATTATCGTCCATATTATTGTTCCTTAATATGGATACCACCTGATTCCTTTGCTAAAGACAGTGCAAGGTCTGCGTCCACAATGATTTTTCGTCCTATCTGCGTAATAGCCTTATCTATGATACCGCTCTTCTTAATGCGGTTTGCCGTGGGTACGCTGCATCCGAACACACGGGCAATACCCTCTATACCATAATAGTTGCCTTTGGAGGCCATTGGAGATGTGGGCTTCTCGGCGGATTCTACACTTTTTGTAATGAGAAAGCAAAGCTCCTCGCCAGTCATCATGGCGATAGGTTTTTGAAGTAATTGGTTAAAATTGAATCTTTCTTCCATACCTTTACTTGTTTAGTTATTAGATACTTTAAGTTTCGGCTCAACTCTGTGAAACCGATTTCACAAGCAAAAGTAGTTTATGAAACTCTGCGTATTGGTCGGTTTATTTATAGCTTAATTTTACCGACCGAATAACAACAGATGTTTGCAGTAAAAAAACGAATAGCTAGATTTCCCAACTACCCGTTATTGATGAAAAAGTCCGTCCATCGGTCTATTATTCGTTTTGCCTTGACGAAGCTGTTCCCTCTTTGAGGCAAGTCTAAAACCATATCCTTGATTTCGCCATATCGCTTCTGTGGTATATCGTGTCCGTAATGCCGTTGAGAGAACTGTTCTATGGCACGATGGAATGCCATGTACTTTGTAGACGCTTTTATTCTGCCCGCTTTCGCCAATGATTTCAACAGATAGGCAAGGCTTATGTCCTCGGTATTCTCTTCAAGGAATAAACAGATTCCTTGCTTGATGCGTTCCTTGTCCCCAATGAGGATATCATCCAATGATTGCATAACCTTTTTGTTCCCACGTCTACCTTTGACTTTTCGCAAGGCAAATATAACTTCCTTCCATATTTCAGGGTTACACTTCTCTACAGTATCTTCCCAATCCGCTTTGGTTTCTGTGCCCATCTCTATACTTCCATTGACAAGCATGGTAATGCATGACTTTACCAAAAGCATATCACCATGGTCAACCTCTTCACTGTTCAGCAGATGGTCAAGTAACTTAGCCATACGTGAAAGACCGTGGTCAAATACCACGAAATAGTACACGCAATAAGCCAAGTCTTCTTTCTTTTCCATCACACGGTCATAGAGGTTAGCCATAAATCCACCAATAAACACCGCATGGGAGAGGAAAACAATTTGAGAGATATAGGCCAGGAACTGATAGACCATTTTTCTTTCCAGTTTACTCAACAGATAACAACCTTTGCTGTTTCTCATAAGCAAGTCCAACTGTACAGTCAAGTAGGTTCTCATTGCCAATGGCAGGTGATTCCAGATTTCAATAGGCGTTTCAGAATGAACCATCAGCAGCCCTGATTTCGGAGAAGTAAGCAGTTCAATTGTCCCCGTTTTTACGTTGATACCTATCCACAACCGTTTGTTTGTAATACATTGGGCGATGGTCTCGGTATATTGGCCAGCCCATTGTCGGTTTGCGATGTCTGGTACATCCTTCCCGTTGGCAAAATCTGAAAGCCAATTGTACATCATCAAGGCTTCGGGTGGTGTGCAGTCCCGCATCATCTGATACATGTCCATCAGAACAGTTATACCACCTTTAGCCACAGCATCTATGCGCTTACAAAAGTTGGTATATACTTCTTCATTGACTGATTTCCATGCACGGATAGCCATATCTGCAGTGTCCTTTCTCTTGGAATAGGATTTTATCCTTTCTATGAAATTTTTCATTGTCTTATGGTATTAAGGTTGTCTGAACAGTTTGAGCAATTCTTCTGTGGACATGCTTGCCAGTTTTGCCAACAGAGCATCCCTTTCAGAAGTATTACCCAGGTTTAGTAGCTTTGAATTGTTCTGCATCTGTATGTCGATAGGATAATGCTCGATGTAGATTTGAGTAATGGCATGGTCTGAAGAAGCATGTCCCATGCTCTCCGAGATATAATCCATATCCACTCCGGCATTATGCAGGTTGGTGGCAAACGAGTGCCGGCACCATGTACCGGACGGACAGATGGACTTGTCCCAATTCAATGCTTCATGGCATATCCTGATAACACGGTCTTTTACGTTTGAGTTTTCCTGCATGGTATATTTACGGCGCAACTCTTCTGTTTCCGCACCTTTTAATATATGAGGAAAAACAAAGCCACCCCGAGTCGGAGGTGCCGCCACTTCATCTAACACATATTGTAAAGGAGGGATAATGGGAACGATTACTTCTGAACCGTCAGCACTTCTTCGGGAAGTTTTCTTTCGGTTGAAACGGAAAGCCTTGCCATCTGTCTGATAATAATAACTATCGTAAGTCAATCGTCCTGCATCTGCCATGTTAAAGCCGTTGCACAGGTACTGGGCAAGAAATAACCCCAATGAGTAGTGGGCACGTTGGGTATATTCTTCCGACCAATGTTCGGGATATTTCTTTGAGACAAAAAGGTTGTAGAGCTCCGTCATCTGACAGACATTCAGGAAGCTCTGTTTGCGCTTCGCACTCTTGGGTATGCTCACAAGCCCTTTCTCCTTCTTGTTAGAAAAAGGATAAGGAACGTCTTTGAGATAGCCTTCATGTATACACCTGTTCCATACAGCCCGGCAACAACGGAGATAAATCCCGGCGGTAGTATCGCTGATTTTCCCGACTATCGCCCCATTCTCGTCTTTTACTCCATTATGCATACCGTCTTTCCACTTCTGAATTTCTGCAGCACTGATGCAGAATCCTCTAATCATATTGCTTCCGAGAATTTTTCTGAATGACTTGAGTGCGCACTCGTAGCTCTCTGCTGTGGTAAAACGTGCGCCACCATCGTCTGTCCGTAATTCATGGATGATTTGTTCCCATACACCAACAAAAGTTTGTGACTTGGTCGTATCTTCTTTGGATGGCATTACTCCCTCACCCATGATACATTGGCGTACCATTTCAAATGTCAGAATGCCACCTTTATTCAGGTTCATCAGAATTTCTTTGTATTTGGGGGCAAAGCTATCTTTCCACTCTTTTTGAAGTTTGTAGTTCTCGCTCTTGCATTTAGTCGCATTACAAATGTCTGAGAACTTTCTTTCAGTGAAAGAACTTCCGACAGTAAGATAAAAGAATTTGCGGTCTATCGTGAAACGGAGAGATAACGGAAACTCACACGCGTTTTTCCTGCGAGTGCGTGAGTCCAACACGACAGAAACAGAACAGTTCCGTTCCTTGAAAAGCGACAGGGACTTTGTCAGTTTTTCCATTGCATTCATTGTTTATGTTCAACATAACCTCTGAATACAGACGCTTTGCAATGTGAGGCATACATATACAAAACACTGCATATAACCACAGAGTCCCTATCCCTAGACAGATAAAAACATTGTCGTTATATGCAGCGGTGCAATCTCGTCGTCTTCTGTCGCTGACTGGTAACCGGGCTTATGCTAATCGGTCTCAACCCCTGAAGCAACTCTCGCGTTTCGTTTGTCATAGAGTACCCTCCGACTGGTACTCCCTCTACGCATTGATTCATCGGAATGGGATAACCCTCCCACGGCGGTTAGGCAAACTCACTTTTCTTTTTTAAGAAAGAGCACCACCAAGGTCATGGCTTGCCACAAATGCATTACGCGATACAAAACTACGATATTATTCTATAAATCAAAGTGTAAATGGAATATATTTGAGCTTATTTAACCGCCAAGTATAGTCATATTAACAGAATATCTCAATGAACTATGTTATAGAATGGCATAGGATTTCATAGAAATTCTATGCGTAAACAGAGCCAACTCAAACCGTTTGTTTACGCATTGTTTACGCAGACAAAGAAAAAAGCACTTGCGATTTCTCGTAAGTGCTTGATTCTTAATGTGGACCAGCCAGGGCTTGAACCTGGGACCTCCAGATTATGAGTCTGTTGCTCTAACCAACTGAGCTACAAGTCCGTGC
>ENA-UONS01000221-UONS01000221.1-human-gut-metagenome-genome-assembly--contig:-CS19-NODE-221-length-72459-cov-15.350671_pt1 | contig 72459 bp, 63 predicted proteins | sample MGYA00242458_ERZ724005 | MGnify/ENA metagenome assembly ERZ724005
AACTCGCGACCCCAACCTTGGCAAGGTTGTGCTCTACCAACTGAGCTATTTCCGCGATTGCGGATGCAAAGGTAGGCATTTTCTGTAAATCTCCAAACATTATGCGCATTTTTTTGCACAAAGATTTGAGTTTTCTGCTACACGATTGCAAATCGCAACTGATTATCAGCACATTCTATCCCGATAATCTTCATAAGAAAATTCACGGAACAAACGTGCATGCCCATCAATCGTCCACATTCCAATGGCCGGATGATGAATACCGTTGAACATATTGGTCTTGACGGTTGTATAGTGAATCATGTCTTCAAACACTATTCTCTCACCCACCTGCAACGGATGATCGAAACTCCATACACCCATATAGTCACCACTTAAACAGGAATTACCGCCTAAACGATATACATATACATAGGGACCACTACCATCCATACGTGCTCCACGAACAGCCGGCTGATACGGCATCTCCAGACAATCGGGCATGTGACAAGTAAAACTAACGTTCAAAATCGCTGTCTGTATTCCGCGATTCTCCACAATATCGACCACCTCAGACGTCAGCACTCCTGTCTGCCATGCAAAGGCAGACCCCGGTTCCAATATCAGGCGCAAATGCGGATAACGTGTTTTAAGCCCCTGCAGCAGCCTGATGAGGTGTTCTACATCATAGTCTTTACGTGTCATCAGATGACCACCACCCAGATTCAGCCACTTGATTTGAGAAAACCATTTACTGAATTTTTCCTCTATATGAACCAATGTACGCTCCAGTTCGTAAGATGACGACTCACAATGGCAATGACAATGAAATCCCTCTATGCCTTCCGGCAAGCGTTCCGGCAACTGTTCTGCCATCACACCAAAACGAGTACCCGGTGCACACGGATTGTAAAGTTCCGTCTCCACTTCTGAATATTCAGGATTAATACGTATGCCACATGATATATCCATGCCGCTATCCTTTACCATCGGATAAAAACGGGAAAACTGTGACATGGTATTAAATGTAATGTGACTGCTGCAACGCATGATTTCCGGAAAGTCAGCTTCCGTATAAGCCGGCGAGTAAGTATGTGCTCTACTACCAAACTCTTCCAATGCCAAACGGGCTTCGTAGACCGAACTGGCTGTAGAATGATGGATATACTCGCGAAAGATGGGAAACGAACGCCATAAAGCAAACGACTTGAAGGCCAAAATTATTTCCACACCAGCCTCATCAGCCACCCGCTTTATCAGCGATAAGTTCTTACGCAACAATGATTCGTCCATGATATAACATGGCGAAGGAAATTGAGTAAAGTCTATCATAATCTATAATCAAAACAATAAATTCTTACCATTTATATATTCTCAGTCATCAATCGTAAAACGAGCAAAACGCAACAACAATTGTTTCTCACCTGCATTTTCAAAACGAATCGTAGCCTTTGCATTCTCCCCCTCACCATCAACACGCAATACCTGGCCTCGACCAAAACGTTCATGCCGGATATATTGTCCGGCCCGCAGCCCGATGGTGCCAGAAACATTGCCCGACGACGTACGACCCGACATAGATTCTCCCGGTGACAAACGACGCAAGTTAGCCGGCCGCTGTATCACTGTAGGCCGCACAAAACTGCGCGATGAAGCCTCCTCCATCCTATCGCCATACAGACTGCTACCACGCCTAAACATGCCGGCACGACTGGATACATCGGCTTCGAGCATGGAAGCACCCGGCAGACGCAAGTAGCGTACATCAATATCCTTCAGAAAACGACTCGGACTGCCAAACTCAGTCTTGCCATAGCGCATACGCGTACGTGCATAAGACAGGAAGCAATGCTCCTCTGCACGGGTAATAGCTACATAGAACAACCGGCGCTCTTCTTCCAGCGCCCGCGGAGATTCAACCGTCATAGCGCTGGGAAACAGATTTTCCTCCATTCCCACCACAAACACATTCTTGAACTCCAATCCCTTGGCCGAATGCACCGTCATCAAAGTAATCTTTTCGCCTTCATCACCATCATCCGAGTCCTGGTCGGTAAGCAACGAAACTTCTGAAAGGAAGTCTATCAATGCCACATGCCTGTTGCCTTCCTCCAAACGCGACTCACAAAAATCCTTCATCCCGTTTATCAGTTCCTCTACATTCTCTTTCCGACTTAGATTCTCCGGCGAGTTATCCTGACACACATCGTTCATGATACCCGCCCTGCGAACTATTTCCACACCTGTCTGATATGCATCGTTTTCTTTGGCAAAATCCACAAAATCCAGAATAAGGTCTCTAAAACCCTGCAACTTGCCAACAGTTCCCTTATTGAAATCCAACCCGAAAGACAACGGCTCACACAATACCTGCCACAAACTGACTCCATGACTGGCAGCCGCAGCCTGTAGCTTGCCTATAGTCGTATTGCCTATGCCACGTGCCGGATAGTTAATAATACGTTTAAAGGCTTCCTCGTCGTTCCAATTAGCCACCAACCTGAAGTAAGCCAGCACATCTTTCACCTCTTTTCGCTGATAAAACGAAAGGCCGCCATAAATTCTATAAGGCATGCTACGCTTACGCAACGCTTCTTCAAAGATACGGCTTTGCGCATTGGTCCTGTACAGGATTGCAAAATCTGCATATTCGCAATGCTCCTTACGACGCAGCTCTGCTATCTTATTCACCACAATGTCGCCTTCCTCCGTATCGCTATAAGCTTGAAACACCCCTATAGGCTCTCCCTTTTCCTTTTCCGAAAATACTTCTTTCCGGATTTGCCGACTATTTTTCTCTATCAGACTGTTGGCCGCCGAAACAATTGTCTTTGTAGAACGATAATTCTGTTCCAACTTAAAGACCTTAGTACCCGGATATACCTTGGTAAAATATAGTATATTATCAATATCGGCACCACGAAATGAATAGATACTCTGCGCATCATCGCCCACTACACACACATGCCGATGTTCGCCTCCCAGTTGCAACACAATGCTATGTTGCGCAAAGTTGGTATCCTGGTATTCATCCACCAAAATATAGCGGAACTGGTTGCGATAGCGTGCCAGCACATCGGGATGGTCGCGGAAGAGCACATAGGTGTAGAACAATAAATCATCAAAATCCATGGCATCTGCCTGTCGGCAGCGGTCTCGATAACAACGATAAATATCATGTACAAGTGGCATCTGTGCCGCTTCGTCACCGTCGCGCGCTTCCTTATTGCGGGCATAGTCGGAAGGCGACACCAGGTGATTCTTGGCATTGGAGATACGTGCCTGCACATATCCGGGCTTGTACACCTTCTCATCCAGCCCTTTTTCTTTAATAATAGACCGTATCAGGCTCTTACTGTCGGCCGTATCGTAGATGGTAAAGCGAGGTGTAAACCCTATCACATCGGCCTCGGCATGCAGAATGCGCAAGAACATGGAATGGAATGTACCCATCCACAAATACCGGGCCCGCTCTCCACCTACCTGGCGGGCAATGCGCTCCTTCATCTCGCGCGCAGCCTTGTTGGTAAACGTCAGAGCCAGAATGTTCCACGGCTGATAATCATGTTCCAGCAAGTAGGCTATCTTATAAGTCAGCACCCGCGTTTTTCCCGACCCGGCACCGGCTATCACCAGCGACGGCCCATCATTATAGAGCACCGCAGCACGTTGCTCTTCGTTCAGTTCTTGTATATAGTCAGGCATACGATTAAATTGCTAAGAAATAGAAAATTCCACCTCCGGCCACTCACCCATACCACCGGGCACACAGGACTGGAAGAAAAAATCTCTGCAAAGGTAAAAAAAGTTCAGTTAAGCTTGAACTTTTCCGATGCATATACGTTGAATAACATATATAACAACTTAATATCAATGTCATTATGAAACACGAAATGCCTATGCTTCCTTACGCCCACGAGGCACTGGAGCCTGTCATCAGTCGGCAGACCATCGACTTCCACTACGGCAAACACCTGCAAGCCTACATCAACAACCTGAACAACCTGATAGCCGGAACAGAATTTGAAACCAAAGAACTGACCGACATCGTAGCTACCGCACCAGTCGGCGGAATTTTCAATAATGCCGGACAGGTACTCAATCATACACTCTACTTTCTGCAATTCGCTCCGAAGCCTCAGTCCAACATCCCGCAAGGCAAGTTGGCCGCCGCCATCGACCGCGACTTCGGCAGCTTTGAGAACTTCCGTAAAGAATTCACTACCGCTGCCACAGGTCTCTTTGGTTCAGGCTGGGCATGGTTGTCTGTCGACAAAGACGGCAAACTGCACATCACTCAAGAGTCCAATGCCGGAAATCCGCTACGCAGTGGCTTCACTCCCCTACTCTGTTTCGACGTGTGGGAACACGCCTACTATCTGGACTACCAGAACCGACGCGCCGACCACCTCAATGCTCTTTGGAACATTATCGACTGGGAAGTGGTAGAGCAACGTTGGAAGTAACATCTTTTAAGTTCCTGCGTTAGCTTCTGAAATAAGTATTCATTAACTTTGCTAAAATTATAAAATCAAAGGAGAGATGAAGCTCATTGTAGTTACCGCACCAACATTCTTTGTAGAAGAAGACCAGATAATTACAGCCCTATTTGAAGAGGGATTGGACATCCTGCACCTCAGAAAGCCGGAAACACCAGCCATGTACTCTGAACGGTTGCTGACGCTGATACCGTCCATCTACCATAAACGAATCGTAACGCATGAGCACTTCTATCTACAGGAAGAATTTAAATTGATGGGGATACACTTGAATGCCCGCAATCCTAACGAGCCACACGACTACTCGGGTAACGTCAGTTGCACTTGTCACTCGCTGAATGAGCTGCAAAGCAAAAAACACTTTTACGACTATGTATTCTTAAGTCCCGTCTACGATTGCATCACCAAGCAGGGCATTTCTGCAGGATTCACAGCCGAGGAACTACGCAAGGCAGGCAAGGAACGGCTTATTGACAGCAAAGTCATGGCATTGGGAGGTATCACTCCCGACAATATACTCGAAATAAAAGACTACGGATTTGGAGGTGCCGTGGTGATGGGCGACATCTGGAACAAGTTCAATGCGTGCACCGACCATGACTATCTGGAAGTCATCAGACACTTCAAACGCCTGAAACAAATGGCTGACTAACCGGGAAACAACAATGCGTATGGATACTTCCATACCCGACAAAAAGGCCTGAAAGTATAAAAAAATAGCGGCGACAAGAAAACAAAGCACCAATGTGCAGAGTTCTTGTCACCGCTTATTTTTTTACAACTTCCCTTGTTACAAAGCAAAAATATCTTTCACACCTACCACCTGACAGGAACACGATACTTTCACAGGCTGAAGTAAATGCCTTCAAGTGAAGTTTTACCATATTATATTGTATAACAATCACTTACAACACACTAAAGAGACAAAGAAGTAAAGTAAAACAAACATCGGTGAAAGATCGAAACTGCCCGTGAAACAAGTCTCCAAAGTATAGTTTCACCATAATCATCTCAAAATCAATGCCACACCAAGCTTTGTGAAACTGTGAAACTTCATTGCCGAAAAAGAATTTTTCAAGGGAGAAGAAACAAGTGAAACAAAGAATCTTCAAAAAAGTGCAACAACATTGTCAATCAAAAGCAACAATGCATTTGATTTAAGATACCAGATTTTCCCCGACTCTAAAGAGGGACTTTAGCAAGCTAAAGAGCCACTTTATATCCCTAAAGAGGGACATGAGGATACCCATATCGGTATTTACCACAAGCCACAGAAGGTACTACTATAATTCATTCATTAAAGTAGTAATAAAAATATCATCAACATCAATCTTTGATAAGTTGCAATATACTTTCAAAACACATACGGCTGCGTAAGCTGATGCAGCCGTATGTGTAAGCGCACGCAGCCGCCTGCATCAGCTAAAACATACGGGTGTATTAAACAGTCCACCGGGCCAATGGTAGCAGTAGACACTTAATGTGGTAGCAGTTAACACTTAGCAAGAGAGCAGTAAACACTTTGTTCGATAGCAGTTAACTACTAATACGACAAATCTTATAAATCATTTATCCTGAAAAAAGAGCTGATAAAAAAATCCCGGCAAAGTTCAATACCTTGCCGGGATCAATTTTATATTCTATCCGTTTCCCTGTAACAGAAAACGAACTATGTCATTAAGAAAATCAGTCTTCAATGGCAGCCTGCGCCGCAGCCAAACGTGCGATAGGCACACGGAACGGAGAGCAGCTTACATAATTCAGACCAACCTTGTGACAGAACTTCACAGAAGAAGGTTCACCACCATGCTCACCACAGATACCACACTTCAAGTCCGGACGAACGGCACGGCCTTTCTCTGTAGCCATACGAATCAGCTGTCCTACACCATTTTGGTCGAGAACTTGGAATGGATCTACCTTCAAAATCTTCTTCTCCAGATAGATGGGGAGGAATGATGCAATATCATCGCGAGAATAACCGAAGGTCATCTGAGTCAAGTCGTTTGTACCAAATGAGAAGAACTCAGCCGAAGAAGCGATGCGGTCAGCAGTCAAAGCAGCACGCGGAATCTCAATCATTGTACCAACCTTGAAGTCGATGCTATCGCCCATTTCTTCAAACAGTTTGGCTGCCTCTGCACGAATCACGTCTTCCTGTTGCTTGAACTCATAAAGGATACCAGTCAGCGGCACCATGATTTCGGGATGTGTTTCTACACCTTCTTTCTTCAGTTCCAAAGCTGCACCAAGAATGGCACGTGTCTGCATCTGAGTAATTTCAGGATATGTGTTACCCAAACGGCAACCACGGTGTCCTAGCATCGGATTGTGCTCGCAAAGAGCCTCTACACGCTGCTGGATATATTGCAAGCTTACGCCCATGGCTTCGGCCATTTCCTGTTGTCCCTTCAAATCGTGGGGAACGAACTCATGCAAAGGAGGATCGAGCAGACGAACTGTCACCGGACATCCTTCCATAGCCTTAAAGATTCCCTTGAAGTCAGCTTGCTGGTAAGGCAAGATCTTAGCCAATGCCTTGCGACGTCCTTCAGCATCTTCGGCCAAAATCATTTCGCGCATAGCCTTAATCTTCTCACCTTCGAAGAACATGTGTTCTGTGCGGCAAAGACCGATACCAACTGCACCAAAATTACGAGCGACCTGTGCATCGTGAGGCGTATCGGCATTGGTACGAACCTGAAGTCTGGTATACTTGTCAGCCAGTTTCATCAGTTCAGCAAAGTCACCCGACAACTCAGCAGCCTTGGTTTCAACCTGGCCATTGTATATTTCGCCTGTGCTACCGTTCAGAGAGATAAAGTCGCCTTCTTTCAGAACAATACCATCTACCTCTACAGTACGTGCCTTATAGTCGATATTCAATGCACCGGCACCGGAAACACAGCACTTACCCATACCACGAGCCACAACAGCTGCATGCGAAGTCATACCTCCGCGTGCCGTCAGTATACCTTCGGCAACAGCCATACCGGCCAAGTCTTCAGGAGAAGTCTCAATACGAACCATGACTACACGCTTACCAGCTGCACGCCATTCGGCTGCATCGTCAGCAAAGAATACAATCTGACCACAAGCAGCACCCGGAGAAGCCGGAAGACCACGCGACAGAACCTTTGCTTGCTTCAAAGCGGCCTTATCAAATACCGGGTGAAGCAGTTCGTCCAGCTTATTGGGCTCGCAACGCAGCAAAGCTGTCTTCTCATCAATCATACCCTGACGCAACAAGTCCATCGCTATCTTAACCATTGCAGCACCGGTACGCTTTCCGTTACGTGTCTGCAGGAACCACAGTTTTCCTTCCTGTACGGTGAACTCCATATCCTGCATGTCATGATAGTGATTTTCAAGCTTAGTCTGCAAAGCATCCAACTCTTTATAGATTTCAGGCATGGCTTCTTCCATAGAAGGATATTTGGCCACACGTTCTTCTTCGCTGATACCAGCCAGTTCTGCCCAACGTTGTGAACCTATCTTTGTAATCTGTTGCGGAGTGCGGATACCGGCCACAACATCTTCACCCTGCGCATTAATCAAGTATTCGCCATTGAAGAGGTCTTCACCGGTTGCAGCGTCACGGCTGAAGCAAACACCTGTAGCTGAAGTATCGCCCATGTTACCGAATACCATAGCTTGTACACTGACAGCTGTACCCCATTCATCGGGTATTCCTTCCATTTTACGATAAAGGATGGCACGTTCATTCATCCAAGAATTAAAGACTGCACAAATAGCACCCCACAACTGCTCGTAAGCACATGTTGGGAAATCTTTACCTGTACGTTCTTTTACGGCGGCTTTGAAACGTTTCACCAATTCTTTCAAATCGACTACTTCCAATTCGTTGTCCAGTCTGACACCTTTTGCATGTTTTACATCTTCTATAATAGCTTCAAACGGGTCAATATCTTCCTTATTGGTAGGTTTCATACCCAGCACAACGTCACCATACATCTGTACGAAACGACGGTATGAATCCCATGCAAAACGCTCATTACCTGTTTTTCTTGACAAACCTTCTACAACCTCATCGTTCAAACCTAGGTTAAGAATAGTATCCATCATACCCGGCATAGAAGCTCGAGCACCCGAACGAACAGATACAAGCAGCGGATTCTCTACATCACCAAACTTTGAACGCATCAAAGTTTCAATATGTGCAACAGCTTTTTCAACTTCATCTTTTAACAAGGCAACAATTTTTTCTTGCCCCATTTCATAATATTCTGTACAAACTTCTGTGGTGATTGTGAAGCCCGGAGGAACCGGCACTCCTATAAGATTCATTTCTGCCAAGTTGGCGCCTTTACCGCCTAAGAGGTTACGCATGTCGGCCTTTCCTTCTGCCTGACCATTACCAAAGGTATAAACTCTTTTTTTATCCATAATATTGAATTAAGTTTTAATGTGTCTTTCTTTTTTCTGGTCGCAAATCTAAGGATATTTCATAGACTATAAAACTTTTCAAGCAAAAACTTTCTATTATTTTGCAATTTCGACATTGCAAAATATAATATTTGGAGGAATGAATAGAATTACAGAAAAAATATCTATTTTTGTTGCCGAATTTATTATATTTGGTATAGAAGTGGCAAGAAAGAAGAAAGAACTTCCCCTGCTGGAAGAAATAGAAATCATGGATGTGGCTGCTGAAGGAAAAGCCATAGCAAAAGTAAATGACCTGGTAATTTTTGTACCGTATGTTGTTCCCGGCGATGTAGTAGATTTGCAGATAAAACGGAAAAAGAACCACTATGCAGAGGCTGAAGCGGTAAAGTTCCATAAATACTCGCCTAACCGCGCCGTTCCTTTTTGCCAACATTATGGCGTATGCGGGGGCTGTAAATGGCAAATATTACCCTACTCGGAGCAAATCAGGTATAAGCAGAAACAAGTAACAGACAATCTGACACGTATTGGCAAAATAGAACTCCCGGAAATATCTCCCATACTCGGTTCTGCCAAAACACAATGTTATCGCAACAAGCTGGAATATACTTTTTCAAACAAACGTTGGTTGACAACGGAAGAAGTAAAGCAAAATGTGGTCTACGAACAAATGAATGCAGTAGGTTTCCACATTCCCAACGCATTTGACAAGGTGCTGGCCATTGAAAAATGCTGGTTACAGGACGACATCTCGAATCGAATCAGAAATGCCGTGCGCGACTATGCATACGAGCATAATTATTCCTTCATTAACCTCCGCACCCAAGAAGGAATGCTACGCAACATGATTGTCCGTACATCTACTACAGGTGAGCTGATGGTGATACTTATCTGCAAGATTGAACATGAAGAGGAAATGAAACTCTTTACTCAACTGCTGCAATATGTAGCTGATACATTCCCCGAAATAACTTCACTCCTCTATATCATAAACAACAAGTGCAATGACACCATCACTGACCTTGATGTCCATACTTTTAAAGGAAAAGACCATATATTTGAGGAGATGGAAGGCTTGCGTTTCAAGATTGGTCCTAAGTCTTTCTACCAGACGAACTCGGAACAAGCATATATATTATATAAGGTAGCACGCGAATTTGCAGGGCTGACAGGAAATGAACTGGTCTATGACCTTTATACCGGAACTGGAACCATTGCCAACTTCGTTTCAAGACAAGCACGCCAAGTTATCGGTATTGAGTATGTACCCGAAGCCATTGAAGACGCCAAAGTAAATGCAGAAATCAACGGTATACAAAACACACTTTTCTTTGCCGGTGACATGAAAGACATGCTGACCCAAGATTTCATCAATCAGTATGGCCGTCCTGATGTCATCATTACCGACCCACCGCGTGCCGGCATGCATCCCGATGTGGTAGATGTCATTCTCTTTGCCGAGCCCAAACGTATTGTTTACGTAAGTTGCAATCCGGCCACTCAAGCGCGCGACCTGCAACTGCTCGATAAAAAATACAAGGTAACAGCCGTACAACCGGTAGATATGTTTCCACATACACACCATGTGGAAAATGTTGTAAAGCTGGAATTGAGAGAGAATTTATAAACGCCAACAATCCAACTCCAATATATACTTACTGTGGAAAAAGAAAAAATAAGAGCTAGAGCCCGTGCACTCTACACCGACTTCTATGTAAAGGAGCCCATGGAACTAATGGAATTCCTGGCCAGCCAAATGCCACAAGCCAGCCGCACCAAGCTAAAGTCCCTACTTAGCAAACGTGTGGTGTATGTAGACAATACTATTACGACCCAATACAACTTTCCGCTGAAGCCCGGCATGAAAGTACAAATTAGCCGTGAGAAAGGGAATAAAGAATTCCATAACAAGTTGTTGAAAATCATATATGAAGATGCCTATCTCATCGTGGTAGAGAAGATGCAAGGCTTATTGTCTGTCAGCACAGAAAGACAAAAAGAACGAACTGCCTGCAATATTCTGAATGAATATCTGAAACGTTCGGGACGTAGGAACCGAGTATATGTAGTACATAGACTGGACCGTGACACTTCAGGCATCATGATGTTTGCCAAGGATGAACAAACTCAGCACACGCTACGCGATAACTGGAAAAACATTGTCTATGACAGACGATATGTAGCCGTAGTGGCAGGAGATATGGAAAAAGATGCAGGAACCGTGACTTCATGGCTCACTGATCGTAAACTGTATGTGTACTCCAGTCCGACTGATGATGGAGGTCAACTGGCTATCACACACTATCAAACCATCAAACGCGGCAACGGCTTCTCGTTGGTAGAACTTCGCTTGGAAACCGGCAGAAAAAACCAGATACGTGTACACATGCAAGACTTGGGTCATCCGGTAGTGGGCGATGGGCGTTACGGCCTGGAAGATCTTAACCCACTGGGACGACTTGCTCTACATGCCTTCAAACTTTGTTTCTACCATCCCATTACGGGTGAAAAAATGCAATTTGAAACTCCCTATCCGGCAGATTTCAAAAAAATATTTGCCAAAAAATCATAATAGCAGAGACAGAATAAGCATTATCCTTGTCTTATAAATCCCAAAAGGAAAAGTCTTATAAATAAGGTTTCCTTTTGGGATTTATTGTTTTCATCACTTTAGTTTCTATATTTAAAAACATATTTTTATACTTTTATTCTATTTCGTGCTTAATTTAGAGAAATAATATATATATTCGTAAAATTTAAATAAGCATTTTATGAAAACAAAACTTTTGACCGAGACGACCATACTTGCTATGACAAGTATATTTTTATGTGCATGTGTCAACCACATCAACGATGAAATTGTCCCCGGAAATGTACCCATTTCATTCAAAGCGTCTATCAAAAGCGAGAAAAAGACACGAATGAGTAATAACACTTTTGACATTGGAGACGAAGTGGGCCTGTATGCCTTCATTACCAATGGAAACAGTTACATTCAAAACATGCCTCTCAAATACAATGAAAATGCACAACTCATTCCATCAACAGACCTCTTTTATCCAACCGGCGACACGTCTCTGGATTTCCTTGCCTATTATCCATACCAGCAAAACGATAATCAAAACGAAATAAACTTCAGCATCCAATCTGACCAAAGTGATGATAAAAACTTTGCCCTGTCAGACTTGCTTATAGCAGAGAAAGAGAAGGTAAAAAGCACCAGTGATCCTGTGAAACTTGAATTTGCACACAAACTGGTGAAAATGAAAATTCAGATTGTCCTCAACGAAGGAGAAACTGCTGAAGAGCTATTAACTTCTAATCCCAGTGTCTCTGTTTTTGGCTTTAAAAGCGAAGGAACATATAATATTCAGGAAAGAGCCCTCACCACTGGTAGCACAACTGCAACTATCACTCCACATGGGAACTGGAAGGTGGAAGATGGTAACCTGACAGGCAAAGAATTTATTGTTATGCCCGAAACGGAAGCATCAATGAACCCCTACCTTGTAATAGAAATAAATGGGCAGGTTAACACCTGTAAGATTACTCCCAAAACTATAGAAGGAGGAACACAATGCAACATTATAATAAAAGCCTCTAATAATGAGCTAATGGGTATCATTGGAGACATTAAAGAATGGGTTAACGGAGAAGACATAGATACTGGTAGCAGTGTAGAAAATAGCTTTATCCATATCCCAACACTTTCATTTAATACTTCTGATATCTATCGGGTCTACAAAAATGGAATGCCTGTTCTTGATATTTGCAAAGAATACTTATATGCCAACGGAGCAGACAACAATATAAACTCACAAGCTATCGTTGCCTATCCAGTTAAAGGATACAAACCTGATATGAGTAATGGAACAGTACTACAACTCCTCGATATGGAAGGAAATGTACATGGAGGAAAAGCAGTCTGGAACAAGGAAGAAAACTCGCTGACCTACACTCCGGGTACCAATCCACTCATTGAATGTATATACATTGACCAAAATGGTGAGTTATCTTTCAGCCCAAGCGACACAGATGTACAAATTATTATCAGCAGTTATAAAATAAGGGACATCAGAGGCTCCGAAATTCAAATCTATCCAATTGTTAAGATTGGAACTCAATATTGGATGAAAGAGAACCTAAGGGCAACAAAATATAACAACGGACAAGACATAGATTTGGGAACAATGCAGGGCACCCAAGCCCAATACTTTAAGGATGCTGACAACAACTCATATTTCTACAGTGGATATGTCCTGTTGGAAAGTAATATGGCTCCCATTGGCTGGAAGATACCGGACACTGAAGACTGGAATCGACTAAAAACGTATGTCAACAATGAAGCAGCCTTACTAAAAGCCGGAACCTGGAAACCATTCAATACCGGCGATGAACTGCAACCAGCCAACAACCGAAGCGGATTCAACGCATTACCACTTGGTCTTTGGGACAAGGACAAAATGATAAGTAAAGGAACTGTTGCCGGCTTTTGGACCCAGGAGGAAGATGGCAGCATTCCGCAATATACGACATTCTTCAATGGAAGTGAAGCAGGATTTGTTCCGCAAGTTAGCAGCATAGCAACAGGACAAGAATATTACAAAGTATTGTCTATACGTTGTATCGCAACTGAATAACCCTACTTCTTAAACAATAAAAGAGATATATGATTTTAAAAGCCATATATCTCTTTTATTTTGTTCATGAAATACCATCTGACAGAATCTGTAATCATGGTAATACAATCTGTAATCCATCTACCACTCCAGTTGAATATACTTTCTACATTTGCATCTGTAAAAGATAAAAAGAAAACCAGGATAAAAATGAAACAAATAATCACAGCACTTATAGTACTAATTCTATCAAACATAGGAAACCCATTAAATGCACAAAATATGAAACAAGAAGATGTACCTCAAAATCTTAGTGCTTTCCCTACAGGTGAAGCCAATGTACAATATGCCCAATTTTTCATCGGGCAATCCTACTTGGCATCTCTTACCAAGAACAAAGCTTTAAACTGTCCGATAGCCAATGTCACTTTTGAACCGGGTTGCCGTAACAACTGGCACAGCCATACCGGAGGACAAATACTGATAGCCGTTGGCGGAAAAGGTTACTACCAGGAAAAAGGTAAACCTGCGCAAATATTACATCCCGGAGATATTGTAGAAATCGCTCCAGACGTAGTACATTGGCATGGCGCTGCTCCCGACAGTTGGTTTTCTCACCTTGCCATAGAATGTAATCCGCAAACAAATAAGAATACATGGTTAGAACCCGTAGACGACGCATCGTATGCCGAAGCTACCAAAGAGAAGTAGACTCATAGCCCCCAAAATCTCAATATGCTCTTCTACGCTACCGGAGTTTCTGCTCCGATGCGTAGGAGAGTTTTTTTGTAGCATTCTCCAAGACTGCTCCTACACGCAGACTCCCAACAGGAATCACAGAAAAACGCACTATCAGTTTTGGGAGCAACGATAATCCGCAGGAGCCATTCCTGTCACTTTCTTAAATAAGAGTGCGAAATACTGAACACTAGGATAACCCAAACGATAGGCAACATTAGCAGGTGTGGCATCAACTTGTAACAACATGCGCTTGGCCATATCCAACCGTTTCCATTGAAAATATTCATCCCACGATTTGCCTGTTTCAAACTTCAGCATATCAATAAAATAAGCCGGTGATAGTCCCAATAGTTCAGCAAAAGCATCGGAAGCTGCTCCTTCTCCCTGCTGCAAACGCCCGGAACTTACATAATCCTCAAAGATTCTGTCCAGCTTCCCCAGCAACAGCTTATCCTTATTCTCACGAGTAATAAACTGACGTTCGTAATAACGCTTGCAATAATCAAGAAGTAATTCAATATGGCATGACAAGATAGTATTGCTGTGAGTATCTATCGGATGGTGTAGTTCGTCCTCTATGTTTTCCAAACAACAGACCACTTTTGCAGTTTCACGCTGTGACAGATGAAGTGCCTCTTCCTTATAATAAGAGAAAAAGGTATACTTTCTCATCTGACTTTTCAGCGATGTATGAAACAAGAGGTCGGGATGAAAGGCCAATAGATACCCCTTATTGGGAAGCATATTATTCTCACTTAAACGAAAAGCCTCGCCCGGTTTCAAAAACACCATGGTAGCATTGGAATAATCGTAATACTTCCGTCCGCAACAGCAACATTCATCAGGACAATCCTCTATCAGCAAAATAGCATAGAACTCAAACTTCATAATGCCTTGCCCCTGGCCACGATTTTCCAGATTGATGATGCTTGCCTGAGGATGCAGGGTCTCGCATCCCAAACAACGGTTACACTCATACACACTCTTGAAATCCAACTGCTTCTTCATGGCTTCGCTACAAATAACTCATTCGAAGTTTCTTGAACGAAATTCATTCGGAGTACATCCGACTCGTTTCTTGAACAGGCGACACAAATGCTGCGGATACTGAAAGCCCAGTGAATAAGCAATCCGGCTCACTGTCTCGCGCGAATCAGTCATCCGTTCCTTCGCCAGCTCCACGACCTTCTCCTGAATATACTCCTGCGGAGTCTTGCCCGTTTCTTTCTTCAGCATGTCACCAAAATAGTTGGGCGACAGACAAAGCTTGTCTGCAAAATATCTCACAGTAGGCAAGCCGTCCTGCTCTGCTTGTTCACCTTCAAAGTATTCGTCAAGCAAGCGTTCAAAGCGCGTCAGCACATCGCTGTTCACTTTACTGCGAGTAGTAAACTGACGTTCATAAAAACGCATGCAGTAATTCAGCAACAACTCAATATGATTGACCAGCAATGTACGGCTATGCTTATCTACGCCATGCTCCAGCTCCATCTGAATAATCTTCAGCAAATCCATCAGGATATCTCTTTCTTCGGCCGAGGTATGCAATGCCTCATTAGCTTCATAGGAAAAGAAAGTGTATTTCTTGATATCCCGCCCCAACGAGGTACCCCGCAGCAAATCGGGATGAAACAATATGCCAAGCACATTCATCTGCACCCTATCTGTAGTCAAGGTAATCTCTGCCGTCTGTCCCGGAGCAAAACACACCACCGTACCTTCCTGGTAATCATAATGCTGCCGACCATATCTTATGTCGCACGCCTTTTCCATTTTCAAGTAGAGTGCATAAATGCCATAGTTCCACCGGTTATAGTCCATCACCCGGGTTGCTTTGTTCAAGTCCACCACGCTTACCAATGGATTCAGTGTTTCCAGCCCGTAAAGCTTGTTATACAAGTCCACGCTATCCATATTCAGTATCTTGTCCATAATCTCAAAAGGATTTAGCTATCTTGGTTACAAAAATAGAAGAAAAAACGCATTCCCCTTTTACCCTTATTACAGATTCTATTCTCCTGATTACTGAATATTTCACCCCGCATACAGCCAATCACTCTCAAAACAATACATCAGTAATCAAGGTCATACAATCTGTAATCTGTCTACCACATGCTTCAAGCATTCTGCCGACATTTGCACTGTCAACAAAATAAGATTTATAACCCCTATTTCAATATCATTATGAAGAAAGTATTGATTTTATCATCAAGTCCGCGTCGTGGCGGCAACTCCGATACGCTTTGCGACGCATTCATGGAAGGAGCTATTGCCAACGGCAATGAGGTGGAAAAAATATTCCTACGCGACAAAACCATTCATCCTTGCCTGGGTTGCAGTACATGCAGCCTGCGCAAGAAGCCCTGTCCGCAAAAAGATGATGCAGCCGAAATCATCAACAAAATGCTGCAGGCAGACGTCATTGTAATGGGAACACCTGTCTATTTCTACTCCATGAGCGCACAAATGAAGACGCTGATTGACCGCTGCTGTGGACCTTACACAGAAATGAAAAACAAGGAATTCTACTTCATTGCCACTGCTGCCGAAGATGACGCCAAGATTATGGACCGCATTGTCACCAGCTTCAGCGGTTTCTTAGATTGCCTGGAAAACCCAACTGTGAAAGGCTCTGTATTCTGTGGCGGCGTATGGCACGTGGGTGAAATAAAAGGTAAGCCAGCCATACAGGAAGCCTATCAGATGGGTATGAAAGTCTAATTTATAATTACTTACGGTTTATATGATGAACAAAAAACTGATTATCGTTTCATTATTCATATTAATATTGACTACCATGAGCCAGCTTTATGCACAAGAAAATGACAAGACCTTTACCCCCAGCAACCGGGTTAAGGTAGAAAGTATAAGATTTAAGAACCGCTTCGGCATCACATTGGCCGCAGACCTCTACATGCCACTCAATGCTACAGGCAAGTTGCCCGCCATTGCTGTCAGCGGCCCCTTCGGAGCAGTCAAAGAACAATCATCGGGGCTCTATGCCCAAACCATGGCCGAACGTGGTTTTCTGACCCTTGCCTTCGACCCCTCATATACCGGTGAAAGCAGCGGCTACCCCCGCTACGTGGCATCGCCCGACATCAATACCGAAGACTTCTGTGCAGCTGTCGACTATCTGTCCACGCGTGCCGATGTCGACCCTGAACGAATCGGCATCATAGGTATCTGCGGTTGGGGAGGTATGGCTCTGAATGCTGCCGCCATCGATACACGCATCAAGGCCACTGTCACCGTAACCATGTACGACATGAGCCGCGTCAATGCCAACGGTTACTTCGACTCCATGGATGCCGATGCCCGCTATGAACTGCGCAAGAAGCTCAATGCCCAACGCACCATTGACGCCCAAAAGGGAACGTACGCCCTGGCCGGAGGAGTAGTTGACCCGCTGCCTGCCGACGCTCCCCAGTTTGTAAAGGACTACTACGCCTACTACAAGACTCCGCGCGGTTATCACAAGCGCTCGCTCAACTCCAACAGCGGATGGAATGTCACCTCAGCCCTGTCATTCATCAATACCCCCCTGCTGGCCTACAGCCATGAGATACGCAGTGCCGTGCTGATGATTCATGGTGAGAAAGCACACTCACGCTACTTCAGCGAAGATGCCTTCAAGAAACTGACCGGAAACAACAAGGAACTGATGATAATACCCGGGGCAAGCCATGTAGACCTCTACGACAATCAGGCCGGTGTTATCCCCTACGATAAGATGGAACAATTTTTCCGCAACAACCTGAAATAAACTTTTGCCTGACGATATGACACTCAACGAATTTCTGGAATATGTCAAGACCAGCCAGCCTCTTTGTGGTGAAGAAATTAGCCGTCTGATGAACGACATGAGCGACGAAGCGCGACGGATAACCTGCGAAATCAACTCAGGCTTCCATACCCAGGACGAGATAAGAACCCTGTTGGGGCAGTTGACCGGCCAAGCCATTCCTCCTACCGTACGCCTATTTCCACCCGTCTATGCCGACTTCGGCAAGAATCTGCACCTGGGCAAAGACGTATTCATCAATGCCTGCTGCCACTTTCAGGACCACGGTGGCGTGACCATAGGCGAAGGATGCCAGATTGGACATGCCGTAGTCTTTGCCACCCTGAACCACGGCCTCAGCCCAGCCGACCGCAAGACCACTTATCCCGCCCCCATCGTGTTAGGACGTAATGTATGGGTAGGTTCTAATGCCACTATCCTACAAGGTGTAACCATAGGCGACAATGCCATTGTTGCCGCTGGCGCAGTAGTTACCAAAGACGTGCCGGCCAATACAATAGTAGGTGGAGTTCCAGCCAAGCCCATACGTACTCTACCGGCCGAATGATAAGTGTCAACTGCTATCGCGATAAGTCTTAACTAAAAACGCGTCAGTAGTTAACTGCTAATACGATAGTAGTTAACTGCTGACGCGCTATGTTTTAATACCTAAATCCTGTCGACTGGAATCTCTCATCCAGACAGGCTGGAAATCCTCCTTTATCCTTGGTTGACAGCCACCTCCAACTGCCGGAGAGCCCGCACAAGCTGACTACGCGGACACCCTACGTTGAGCCGCATGAAGCCTTCACCTTCCTTACCAAACATGGTACCTGTATTCAGCGCCAATCTGGCCTTGTTGGCAAAGAGCCGCTCCAACGCCTCTTGCTTCAGCCCCAAGGCACGACAGTCAAGGAACACAAGATACGATGCCTGCGGACGAATCATGCCTATGGCCGGTATGTGCTCTTTCAGGTAGTGTTCGGTGAAGTCAATGTTCCCTTTAATATAGTCAAGCACCTGCGCCAGCCATTCCTCGCCATAAATATAGGCAGCCGCACAGCCGATGTAGGCCAGCAAATGACCCTCACAGAATTCACCTGCCTCCATAAATGCCTGGAAGCGGCTGCGTATATGCTCGTCTTGCGTCACAGCGTATGAGCTCTGCAAACCGGGCATATTGAACGACTTGCTGGGAGCCATGAATGTCAACGAATTATGAGCAGCCTCGTCCGATACGGTAGCAAACGGATGATGCTTATACGGCGGCAATGTCAAATCTGCGTGTATTTCATCCGAAATAACCAGCGTACCACTCTCATGACAGATGGCAGCTACCTGTCGCAGTTCTTCCACCGTCCACACCCTACCGCCGGGATTATGAGGATTACACAATATCAACGCCTTGCATCCCTGCACATCGCGACGCAGACGGTCGAAATCAATATGATAATGCCCGTCTCGCAAATCTAGCGAGGAGCGGACAGCCTGCCGTCCCAACCGTTCAGTCACCAGGAAGAAAGGATGATAAACGGGAGTCATCACCAGTACCCGGTCGCCCGGCAGCGTGAAGCACAACAATGCCAACGCCTGCCCCCGCACGATACCCGGCACAAAGGTCAGCTCTTCAGCCTTTACTGTCCACTGATGACGCTTTTGCAGCCAGTTGCAAATCGAGGCCGACCACTCCTTGCAGGCCATCGTATAGCCCAGTACTTCATGCTCCAGCCTGCGACGCAAAACATCCATCACAAAAGGAGGAGTACGGAAGTCCATGTCGGCCACCCACATGGCAGTCAGGTCATCGCGTCCCCATGTATTCTTCATACCGTCCCACTTTACGGAGTCAGTGCCTCGACGGTCAATCACTTCATCAAAGTTGTAAATCTGGGTCATAGTGATTAATGTGTTAATATGATAATATGTAAATGTGATTAATAGAGATAATAAGTCAATGCAGATAATATGCTAATGAAGCAACGAAGCCTGATTCCTCATGGTTAATTATTCGCTCAAATAGGAAACCAGATAAATACAGCCACATCCCACACCGCATGAGACACAATGATGGCAGCCATCCGCTCCGGAAAGAAGCGGTAGAGTCCGCCCCACACTATCCCCGCAACCAGTGCCGCCATCAGCAGCATGAAGTTGCACGAGCCGGCATGTACCAGTGCATACAGTGCCGTGGCCACCACAAAACCTGCGTTCGGATTCCAACGCCTGGAAAAAGTGCGCTGCACATAACCGCGCCAGAAGATTTCCTCGGCCGGCCCTATCAGAAACAGCATCAGCCCCGAGAGCAACCACGGCGACTCCCCTTCCTTCATACCATAAATCAGGTTGACCTGAGGCCGGGCAAAGTCGAAGAGCCACGACGACACCTTGTCGCCCGTCCAGAAAATACCCCACAGCACGGCAGCTATCAGCACTCCCAGCAGCAAATCGGGCACACTCCACTTCACGTCTTTCCACCAGCCTGGATTGAAACACGTGGACAAGACCGAGAGCGTAAGCGCCGAGGCCGTCATCATCCACCAGAAGTTGACATGCGGCGCCGTCAGCGGCGAGAACATCACCGTCCAGAGCACGGCAGCCAGTATCAGGGTAAATATCAGTTTCTTCATGACAATAAACGGGCTATTACAAAAGATACAGTGAACAACAGGCTGAAAAGCAACTGAAGCTTGGCCGTCAGCTCATCCAGCCGTGAAATGCCTTCCATACCCGTCACCGGATAGCGCGACATCATCTTCACATTGCCCAAAGCCGGGAAGAGAGCCAGCAAGACCAACAACGTCCACCAGGGGAACACCCCGCCTGCCGCACAACCTACTACCCAACCGAAGGGGAACAGCACTTCCACACAATAGATAAGCATCGAAGCCTTGCCGCCCACCGTCATGGCCAGCGTACGTATGTCAGCACGGACATCGGTCTGCATGTCGCGCGTATTGTTGGCATGCAGAATGGCCACCGTAATCAGGCCTACCGGCAAGGCCACCCACATGGTATTCCAGTCCATTACTCCCGTAGCGACATAAGCCGTACCCAACATGGGCAACAAGGCGTATGCCACAAAGATGACCACATCGCCCAGCGCCCTGTACTTCAGTGCCGGATAGAGCAGCGTGCACAACGCCCCGCCTATACCTATATATAATAAAGGAAGCCCCGTACGCAGCAACAGCAAGATGCCAGCCACCAGCGCCACCGCCAGCAGCGAGAGCGACAGGCGGAAAATCTCCTGCGGCTGGAACATGCCGCCGGTCAGGGTCTTCACCCCGTGCGTATCTTCCCTGTCAACACGATGTTTGTAGTCGAAGTAGTCACTCCACGTATTGCCTGCGGCATGAAACACTACGATGTTGAGCAGCGCCCACACACCGTTCACCCAATTCACGTCATGCTGCATCCAGTACAGAAAGGCCAGCGTCACCACCACCGGCATAGCCGAAGCAGGAAACGACCACGGACGTACAGCAATCATCCAGTCTTTGAAAGAATGTTTTCCCATAAATTTTCTCTATGTTAATGTTTAGTCATGTACCGGCATGTGCACGACATTCCGATTCCTTTTCGCCACAAAAGTACTAAATATCCCCACATTTTCCGTACTTTTGCGCCCAAGTAATACAGACCATCATGAACAAAGCTTTGTTTTTCGACATTGACGGCACCCTCGTCAGCTTCCACACACACGAAATCCCCGCTTCGACCATCGAGGCCCTGACACAGGCGAAGAAGGAAGGTGCCCGCATATTCATATCCACCGGACGGCCGCAGATACTCATCAATAACCTGACGGTCTTGCAGGAACGCCGGCTGATAGACGGCTACATCACCATGAACGGCGCCTACTGCTTTGTGGACGACGAGGTGATATACAAGAGTGCCATCCCTGCCGACGACGTGCGCCGCCTGACAGGCTACTGCGCCAACCGGAATATACCCTGCATCGTGGTGGGCGAGCACAGCATCTGCGCCTGCCAGCCCGACCAGCGGGTGCGACAGATATTCCACGAATACCTGAAGGTGACAACTCCCCTGCCCGACATGCCTACCAGCGAGGCCATCGAAGGCAAAGAGATATTCCAGCTGACGCCCTTCATCACCGAGGAAGAAGAGCAAGAGATAGCGCCCTACCTGCCCAACTGCGAGATTGGCCGCTGGCACCCCGCCTTCACCGACGTGACCGCACGCGGCAACACCAAGCAGAAAGGGCTGGACGAAATTATCCGCCACTTCGGCATCAGGCTGGAAGATACCATTGCCTTCGGCGACGGCGGCAACGACATTCCCATCCTGCGACATGCCGGCATCGGCGTAGCCATGGGCAATGCCAGCGACCGAGTGAAGGAGGCTGCCGACTACGTGACCACCTCGGTCGATGACGACGGCATAGCCAACGCCCTGCGCCACCTGAACGTCATCCACCCCTGACCCCCATTATACTAACCACTTACCACTCACCACTAACCACTCAATACGCCCTTGTCCTTCGTCCCCGACACCAGCAACAAGGAGTTTCAGGATGCCCTGAACCTCGTGAAGTACACCCGCCAGTCCATCTTTCTGACGGGCAAGGCCGGCACGGGCAAGTCTACATTCCTGCGCTACGTATGTGCCAACATACGCAAGAAGCACGTCGTGCTGGCACCCACCGGCATAGCCGCCATCAACGCCGGCGGCAGCACCCTGCACAGCTTCTTCAAGCTACCCTTCTATCCCCTGCTGCCCGACGACCCCAAGCTGAGCCTCCAGCGCAACCAAATATACGACTTCTTCAAGTACACCAAGCCCCACCGCAAACTACTGGAGGAGCTGGAGCTGGTCATCATCGATGAGATTTCGATGGTGCGTGCCGACATCATTGATGCCGTCGACCGCATCCTGCGTGTCTACAGCCACAACCTGCGCGAGCCCTTCGGCGGCAAGCAGCTGCTGCTGGTGGGCGACGTATTCCAGCTGGAGCCGGTGGTGAAGGGTGACGAACGCGACATACTGAACCGCTTCTACCCCACCCCTTTCTTCTTCTCCGCCCGCGTCTTCGGACAGATAGAGCTGGTGTCCATCGAGCTGCAGAAGGTGTACAGGCAGACCGACTCGCGCTTCATCAACGTACTAGACCACATACGCAACAATACCACAGCCGCCGCCGACCTGCAACTGCTCAACACCCGATACGGTGCCTCCATGACAGGCAGTGAGGACGATATGTACATCACCCTGGCGACGCGGCGCGACAACGTGGACTACATCAACGAGAAGAAGCTGGCCGAATTGCCGGGCGAGCCCACCGTATTTCGCGGTGAAATCCGTGGCGACTTCCCCACCTCCAGCCTGCCTACCGCCGAGGAGCTGGTGCTGAAGCCGGGTGCGCAGGTCATCTTCATCAAGAATGACTACGAACGACGCTGGGTGAACGGTACCATCGGGGTGGTCAACGGCTTCGACCTGGCCGAGGGTACGCTATACATCATCACCGACGACGGCCGTGAATGCAGCGTGAAGCAGGACTCGTGGCGCAACATCCGATATACCTACAACGAGGAGAAGAAGCAGATAGAAGAGGAAGAGCTGGGCACCTTTACCCAGTTTCCCGTCCGCCTGGCCTGGGCCATCACCGTGCACAAGAGCCAGGGTCTGACCTTCAGTCGGGCGGTCATCGACTTCACCGGAGGCGTATTTGCCGGTGGACAGACCTACGTGGCACTGAGCCGCTGCACGTCGCTCGAGGGCATCCAGCTGCGGAAGCCCATCAGCCGGGCCGACATCTTTGTCCGCCCCGAAATCGTACAGTTCTCCGAACGGTTCAACAATCGTCAGGCCATAGAGCGTGCCTTGAAGGAGGCGCAGGCCGATGTGCAGTATGCCGCGGCCGCCAGAGCATTTGACAAAGGCGACTTCACTACCTTCCTCGACGAGTTCTTCCAGGCCATACATAACCGCTATGACCTGGAGAAACCCGCCGTGCAACGCCTGCTGCGCCGCAAGCTGAACGTCATCAACACCCTGCGCGAGGAGAACCGCACCCTGAAAGCTGCCGCCCTGGAAAAGGAAAAGACGCTGATAAAATATGCCCGCGAATACATCACCATGGGCGACGAATGCCTGAAACACGACATGCCGGAGGCTGCCATGCGCAACTATGAAAAGGCTGTCAGCCTGTGTCCCAAGTTCAAGGAAGCCTGGAAGAAAATAAAGAAGCTGGAGAAGAGCATGCTGAAGCGCAGGTAGCTCCAAAAGCTCTTTTCAGGAAAAAGAAATGCGAATGACACTGCTACGTTTTGTTTCACACTTGCGTAGTCAGTGTCATTCGCATTATCATATTCTGTCAGCATCTGACTCAGCCTTCTTCAAGGATGCGCCATGCCAGCGGCAGTTTTTCTATGATGTCGCCGGCAGTCAGTCCGGTCTGTCCCAGCGTCTTGGCGGCCAGGTCGCCGGCCAGACCATGTACATAGGTAGCAAGGCGGGCGGCATCGAGCGTTTCATATCCCTGTGCCAGCAGGGAGAGTACGATGCCGGTCAACACGTCGCCGCTGCCTCCGGTGGCCATGCCGGGATTGCCGGTCGTATTGAAATAACAATGTCCGTTGGGGGCTACTACAGCCGAGTAGGCGCCCTTCAATATGATATGTACCTGAGCCGACTGTGCCAGCTCGCGGGCCCGCATCAGACGCTCGTAGGAGTTCTGGCATTTGCCCACCAGTCGCTCCAGTTCTTTGGGATGAGGCGTCAGGATGCAGCCCTGGGGCAGATGGTTGAGCACGCTGCGGTGCTCGGCCAGCAGGTTCAGGGCGTCGGCATCGAGCACCATGGGCACACGAGAGAGGGAAATCTGCTCCAGCAGAGCTGCCTCGGTTTCTCCCGCCTTGCCCAGCCCCGGGCCTATACCCACGGCCTGGTAGTCGTCGGTGTCAATGGCCTCGGCAAAGCAAGTCTCGCTGATGTCAAGGTCGGTCATGGCCTCGGGTACGGCTGCCTGCACAATGGGGTTGTTGCAGTAGGGCACGTGCACTGTCAGCGTGCCTACGCCCGAGCGCAGGCAGGCACGGGCCGCCAGTATCGATGCCCCTGCCATGCCACGCGAGCCGGCCACCAGCAGGGCCCTGCCGAAGCTGCCCTTGTGGGCGAACTTGCCACGTAGCTTGACGCGGTAGCGCAGGTCGTCCAATTCGGTCATGCTGTAGTCGGTGTCCATGTCTTCAATGGCATCCTGGCTGAGGCCAATGTCCAGCAGGTCCCATTCGCCCACAAAGGGCTCGTTCTCGGCAAAGAGGAAGGCCAACTTGGGCAGCTGTAGGGAGAGTGTCAGCTCGGCATGCACGATGTTCGACTGTACGTTATAGGTATTGTCCTCGCCCATCAGGCCCGAAGGCACGTCGATGGATACCACGCTGGCGGGTGAGGCGTTGATGTACTTCACCACGGCGGCAAAGCCTCCGCTCAACGGTTTGCTGAGTCCGCTGCCAAAGAGGCCGTCTATCACCACATGGTCGGCCGTCAGTGTGGGGGGTACAAACTGGGTGGTAATTTCATTGAACGCGATGCCGGGCACGTCGGCCAGGCGTTGCTTGTTTGTTTCGCAGTCGGGCGACAGCGATTCCTTGATATTGAAAAGGTAGACTTCCAGCTGGTAGCCTTTCTGTGCCAGCAGGCGCGATACGGCCAAGGCATCGCCGCCATTGTTGCCCGGCCCGGCAAATACAGTCATAGGAGTGGCCGTGTCGGGCCAGCGTTCGGCTATGGCGTCGGCCAAGGCCCCGGCAGCCCGCTCCATCAGGTCGATGGAGGCTATGGGTTCATGCTCTATGGTGTATGCATCGAGTTGCTTAATGCTTGTTGTAGGAAATATCTTCATGGTCTTTTTTTAAAACGAAGCAAAGATAGAGCTTTGCCCGAAAGTAGGCAAGCAGAATCGGAAAAAGGCAAGACAGACAGAGGCAGCGACACGCCGTTTCAGCATTCAAAAGCCCCGTATCTGTTAATGTATGTTATAAATCAGCCTATCTAAGGTTACAACTTACCTGTCATTTTCCCTACCTTTGCAGCGACAAAAAGAAACAGCAGCAATGAGATTATTCAATTCTACACTTTCTATTCTTTACAAGAACAAGATTCATTATTTCCACAACTGGGGAGCTGCTGCCCTGCTTTAATACCACACATTCTTTTACCCGCCCCTGCCTCCCGGCAGCGGGATAGTGTTTCCCTGCCCATACGGGCGGAGAAGAGCTGTACGCATGCAAATGCGCTACACCTTTCGCTGTAAGACAATTATTTCATCATTCATTTAATACCGTTATTTACATGAGCAACAAAACATGGCTCATAGCATTTGCCATCATGCTATGCGACCTGACAGCCCATGCCCAGACCGAAGTCCAACGGGCATTGGGCATTGAAGAGATGTTTCGTCTAGCCGACGAGAACAGTATCAGTATCCAATCGTACCGCACCGGACAGGAAGCGGCCAACGAGGCCCTGAAAGCCGCCAAGGCACAGCGGCTGCCCGACGTCAGCACATCCCTGTCGTTCAGCTACCTGGGCGACGGACGACTCTGGGACCGCGACTTCAGTAATGCGACCAACATTCCCATGCCCCACTACGGCAACAACTTCGCACTGGAGGCCCAGCAGGTCATCTATGCCGGTGGCGCCATCAACAGCGGCATTGCCATTGCCGAACTGCAACAACAGATAGCCCGGCTGGACTTGCACAAGAACCGGCAGGAGATACGCTTCCTGCTGACAGGCTACTACCTGAACCTCTACAAACTGACCAACCAGGAACAGGTAATCAAGAAGAACCTGGAACTGACCGAACAGGTCATCCTCAACATGGAAGCCCGCGAGCGTGAGGGAACCGTGCTGAAGAACGACATCACCCGCTACGAACTACAGCGTGAGACGCTGAAACTGCAACTGGCACAGGTGCAGGATGCCTGCAAAATCATGAACCATCAGCTGGTCACCACCCTGCACCTGCCCGAGGATACCCGAATCATTCCCGACACTACCCTGCTGGACCAGGACATCAGCGTACTGACCGAAAACGACTGGCAACAGATGGCCGAACAGAACAACGCCAACCTGCAACTGGCCGAACTGGGCACACACCTCAGCCAGCAACAGGTAAAACTGGAGCGTTCGGAACGCCTGCCCAAAATCGCACTGGTGGCAGCCGAACACCTGGACGGCCCCATCACCATCGAAGTACCCGTACTCGACAATAACTTCAACTACTGGTACGTGGGCATCGGAATCAAATACAACATATCTTCGCTGTTCAAGAACAACAAGAAGCTGAAGCAGGCCAAGCTCAACGCCCGCCGCAGCCAGGAACAACATGAACTGGCGCAAGAGCAGACGGAGAACGCCGTACAGGCGGGATACGTCAACTTCCTGACCTCGTTCACCGACATGCGTACCCAGGAGAAGAGCGTGGAGCTGGCCGACGAGAACTATGCCGTCACCTCCAACCGCTACCTGAACGACCTGGCACTGCTGACCGACATGCTCGACGCCAGCAACATGAAGCTGACCGCCGACCTCGGACTGGTGAACGCACGCATCAACCTGCTGTACAACTACTACAAGATGAAGTATCTGACGCATACCCTGTAATTCATCGTCAGCGTTCCTATATACATATTATATATTTTCATTTCACCAATAATCAAGACTAAAACAAGAAACAACCATGGCAACCAAAAGAACCCTGAAACTGACATACAACATCTTCATCATCTGCCTGCTCGTGGCAGCAGTAACCTACGTGTGCTCGCGCTTCATACACATCGGCGTGGAATATACCGACAATGCACAGGTCAAGCAGCACATCACCCCCGTCAACACACGGGTACAGGGATTCATCAAGAAAATCTGCTTCGAAGAATTCCAGTTCGTACACAAGGGCGATACTCTCGTGCTCATTGAAGACACCGAGTTTCGCCTGCGGCTGGCACAGGCCGAAGCCGACCTGGCCAACGCACTGGCCGGACGACAGGCCACAACGGCAGGCATAGCCACCACACAGAACAACCTCAGCGTGAACGATGCCGGCATAGCCGAAGCCCGCGTACAGATGGAGAATGCCGCCAAGGAACTGAAGCGTTACGAGAAACTGCTGAAAGAGAAAGCCGTGACACGCCAGCAGTACGACAACGTACACACGGCCTACGAAGCTGCCAAGGCACGCTACGAGCAGGTGTCGAGAGCCAAAAACTCTACCTCGCTGGTCAAGAACGAACAGACACACCGCCTCGGTCAGAACGATGCCGTCGTGAAACTGGCCGAAGCTGCCGTTGAACTGGCACGGCTGAACCTGTCGTACACCGTCATCACCGCCTCGTGCGACGGCGTGACCGGCCGGAAAGAAATACAGGAAGGACAGCTGGTGCAACCCGGCCAGACCATGGTGGACATTGTGAACAACGGCGACCTGTGGGTAACTGCAAACTATCGCGAAACCCAGCTGCCTAACATCAAAATAGGCGCCGAAGTAGAACTGACGGCCGATGCCGTTCCGGGCATTATCTACAAAGGAGTGGTAGAGTCCATCTCCGATGCTACCGGAGCCGCCTTCTCGCTGATACCGCAAGACAACGCCACCGGCAACTTCGTCAAGGTAGAGCAGCGTGTACCCGTCCGCATCAGCCTCAGCGGCAACCGTCCGGAAGACCTGAAGCAGCTGCGTGCCGGATTCAACGTAGAATGTAAAGTAAAACACTAACCAACCGCTTATCTCAACAATATGGGAGCACCTGTACTTAACGGCCCGTTCACAATGCCCATGTTTCGCGACTTCGTCCCCCGGAAGCTGCAACCATGGATATATGTATTCTTCGCCTTCACCTTCCAGCTGTCGGGCGGCCTCTACCTGGGAGCACTGAGCCACATGGTAGGCGGCATGTCGCTGATGCGCGAAGACATACAGATGTGCCTCTATGCCAACCTGGCCGGCATGGCCATCTACTTTCCACTGCTGTTCCGCATGAAGTTCCGCTTCACCAACAAGACCCTGCTCACCGCCGCAGCCGCCGGAGCGCTGATATGCAACCTGCTGGCCACCCGCGTCACCTACCTGCCCCTGCTGTGGGCCATCTGCTTCATAGAAGGCATCTGTAAGATACAGGGTACGTTTGAGTGCATGAGCAACATTCAGCTATGGATGACGCCCAAACGAGACTTCACCGTCTTTTTTCCCTTGCTTCATATCGTCATACTGGGCAGCATGCAGCTGTCTGACCTGCTAATGACGTATCTGATGTACCACTACCACTGGCACTACATGCACGTGTTCATTGCCGCACTCATGGCCATAGACCTGCTCATCATAGCCACCTGCACCACACACTTCCGCTTCATGAAGAAGTTTCCGCTGTTTGGCATCGACTGGCTGGGAGCATTGCTCTGGGCGGCCCTGCTGCTGCAAATTGCCTATTTCTTCGACTACGGTGAGTTCTACGACTGGTGGAACAGCCCCGTCATGAGACGCCTGGCGCTGAGCATTGTCTTCACTCTCATCATCTGCATCTGGCGCATGAAAACCATCCGCCATCCCTACCTGGAGCCCAAGATGTGGACGTACCGCCACCTCATACCTATCCTGATACTCATCATGCTGGTCGAAGTCTTCCTGGCCACAGAACATGTGCTGGAAGAGATTTTCTACGAAGGAGTGATGCACTATGAGGAAACCGTCAGCGTACAGCTCGACTGGCTGGCCCTGGTGGGCATTCTCAGTGGATGCATGTTTGCCTATTGGTGGATGCATGTGAAACGCTTCAACTACATGCGGCTCATCATTGTCGGCATCGTGGCACTTATTGCCTACCTGATGGGATTCTACTTTACCATCTCCAGCGAAATACACATCTCGCAACTCTATCTGCCCACCGTCTGCCGCGGCTTTGCCTACGCCATACTCAGCGCCACCTTCATGGTCTGCCTGGAAGAAATCATGACCTTCCAGCACTTCTTCCAGGCGCTGAGCGTGTTCAATATGCTCCACATGGTCATCGGCGGTGTGGCCGGAGCCGCCCTCTATACACGTGGGCTCGCCTACTACCTGTCCGACAACATGGCTCGCTACGGCTCGGCCATCGACCATGTAGCTTTCAGCCGTTCGCCCTTCCCGCTGGGAGAATACATCGAACGGTTCATTGCCCAAATGATGGAAATCAGCATCAAGCAAATCTACGGTTGGGTGCTCTACGCCTGCATTCTCCTGCTACTGCTGTTCCTGCTCTACGACATGCCCGTACGCCGCCAACTGAAACAGATGCCAAGTTGGAAGAACGTGGCACGCGACGTCAAGAACTCCTTCTGGCGCACATGGCACAAGCCCGTGGAGAAGCAATAAAGTACGCTACATGGCATAAGAAAAGAGGGTATCAAAACGAACTATCCTTATCTTTTAGACGCGGGTAAAGCGGATTGTGCGGATTAGGCAATAAAGAAATTCGCTTAACCCGCACAACCCGCGTCTAAAAAAAATAGGTTAATATATGGTAAGCTCGTTTTGATGCACCCTCTTTTTTATTGAACGAATATACACTATTCATGCCACGCCAATGCAAAAATACAAAGCCTTATATCCTACTACGTTATAAAACTTCCTATCTTTATCCCCGCATAAACCGGCCATTGGCCCCAACTCATCCTACAACATGATAACATTCAAGGAAATAGAGCCTAAAGACAAGGAACTGATTACCTCCTTTACCCTGAACAGCGGACGCCGCAACTGCGACCTCTCCTTCGCCAACCTCTGCAGTTGGCGCTTCCTCTACCAAACAACCTTTGCCGTTGTCGACGGCTTTCTGTTGCTGAAGTTCTGGGCTGACGGCAAGCTGGTGTACATGATGCCCATCGGACAAGGCGACCTGGCGCACATACTCCACCTGATGATGGAGGACGCCCACCGCGAAAATGCTCCTTTCTGCCTGCTGGGCATCTGTGCCGACATGTGCGAGGAGCTGGAAGCGTTGATGCCCGGACAATTCTGCTTCACAGCCGACCGCGACTATGCCGACTACCTCTACCTGCGCACTGACCTGGCCACCCTGGCCGGCAAGAAGCTACAACCCAAGCGCAACCACGTCAACAAGTTCAAACGCACCTACCCCGACTACCAATACCTGCCCATCACCCCCGACCGCATAGGCGAGTGCCTGGAACTGGAGGCCGAATGGTGCCGCGCCAACAACTGCGACCAGCACGAGGGTACAGGCAACGAGCGTCGGGCACTGGTCTATGCCCTGCACCACTTTGAAGAGCTGGGGCTCAGCGGCGGCATCCTGCATGCCGGCGGCAAGGTGGCAGCCTTCACCTTCGGCATGCCCATCAGCCAAGACACCTTCGGCGTACACGTAGAGAAGGCCGACACGTCAATAGACGGTGCTTACGCCATGATAAACTACGAGTTTGCCAACCACATAGACCCGAAGTACACCTACCTGAACCGCGAAGAAGACCTCGGCATCGAAGGCATGCGACGCGCCAAGCTGTCCTACCAACCGGCCATCATATTGGAGAAATACATAGCCTGCCTGCGCGACGAGCCCGTTACCCCCATCAAATGGTAAACCTGTGCTACCGATGAAAGAACAACTGAAAGACCTGTGGCAGCTTTGCTTTCACGACGACCCGCGCTTCGTCGACCTCTACTTCAGCACCAAGTACACCGACCGCGACAGTCTGGCGCTGACACAAGACGGGCAACCCGTGGCCGCCCTGCAAATGCTGCCCTACCCCATGACCTACGCCGGACAGGAGATACCCACCGCCTACATCTCAGGCGCCTGCACCCACCCCGACTACCGCAACCAAGGGCTGATGCGCCGCCTGCTGACACAGGCCTTCGGGCAGATGCATACCGACGGCCGCCTGCTGACCACCCTCATTCCGGCCGAACCCTGGCTCTTCGACTACTATGCCACCTGCGGATACGCCACCACCTTTCATCGCCGCACCCGCCTTTTCCACCCCACATCCGGCCCGACAGGTATCGGTCGTCTGTCTGCCACCGACCGCCTCACGCCTGACATAGTACGCTACATCCGGCAAGTCCTGCGTGCACGCCCCTGCTGCATCCAGCACGACGAAGCAGACTTGGACGTCATCCTGGCGGACATGCGCATCAGCGACGGCACACTCTACCTGCTTCATACACCCACCGACACCCTCTGCGCCGTAGCCTTCGCCTACCCTACCGACGACGGCAGTCTGCTCATCCGTGAACTCCTGGTGGACACACCCCGGAAAGCTCGCGACCTGCTGCAAGCCATCTGCAACACCACCGGCCTACCCAGCCTCACACTGAGCCTGCCTGCCACTCCCAATGCCCCCCACGCCTTCCCGCTGGGCATGGCACGCATCATCAACGCCCCCGCCATGCTCCGCCTGCACGCCGCCACCCACCCGGAGACAAGCACGGCATTCACCCTAGCCGACCCCCTGCTACCCGCCAACAACGGAACCTACCGCCTGCATGCTGGACAGTGCACCCGCCTGGCCCAACCGACAGGTCCCACCCTCAGCATCGACCAACTCACCGCCCTCCTCCTCCTACCTCAACAACCCCTCATGAGCCTGATGCTGGACTGACCCTTCCCCCTCAACAGCCTACCTTTGCCCTCCTGTCGTGCTACCTCGGCAGCACCAATCTACTACCTTTATCTACAATATAAGCCTTATAGTTAATTGTTAAAAGGCTTATAGACATATACTATAAGGCTTATAGAGCAGTGTTAAAAGCCTTATATATTCTATGAAAAAGGCTTTTATATATCATCTAAAAAGCTTATATTTGTAGAGTAAAAGGCTTTTTAAGTAATTGAAGTCAGCACTTTAAAGTGGTCAAGGTAGTAGATGAACCGTGCCAAGGTAGGCAGACTGGCTGACCGAAGTTGACAGGCAGGCCCCCCAGGGTGACATTCCGCATACGGCATAACCACCACAACCGCACGAAAGCCTCATCAAGACACCGCATCGAAAACCAACGAACAGGAGGAAATAATATGTTTTTCAAGAAAAGCAAACTGAAAGTAAACGGGAAGACCAAGTGGTTTCCACGCGCCGTCATCGTCAGCAAACGCCCAGCCGACTCAGACGAACTGGCCAGACGCATTGCACAAATGAGTACCGCCTCGACAGGCGACGTACACCTGGTGCTGCGCTCATTGCCAAGTGTCATGGCGCAAATCATGAACGAAGGCCGCACGGTGCACATCGACGGACTGGGTTCCTTCTTCTTCAAGCTGTCGTGCGCCGGCCGCGGTGTGGACACGCCCGAAGAGGTAAGCCGCAAGCAGATAAAGGATATCCGCGTGCAGTTCCTGCCCGAACGGCAACGGATAGACGGAAAAAGATTTGGAAAACCGCTGACGCAGGACGTGGAGCTGGTGGACTGGGATGTGGTGACAGGTGCGGCCAACGACGACGGGCAGACTGCTTCCAAGTAAACGATAAAACATTGGCAAATGCCAGAACCTGATGAACATGAAAGCACAATGAACACCGAAAGTAATCTCCCTGACAGCCAAGGGAAAGGACTATTGGCTTTTCTTCGCCACCCTGACAAAGACATGGCACAAGACAACCGTCCGCTCAGCCTGCTGCGCACCTGCCTTTGGTATTTCAGCACCAGCCTCATCCTGGTAGTCGGCATGGCCGTGCTGATTACGCTGGACCTGTCACCGTCAGTCAATTCTGACAACAGCATCCCTTTGTGGGGCGTAGCCTTCTTTCTGCCAGTGGCTGAAGAATTAGCATTCCGCCTTCCCTTGCGCCGCAAGCGGTGGATACTGACAGTCTGGGCCGGAACTGTATCCTACTTCCTGCTCAGCATGGCCTTGGGCACAAAGGTGTACGAAGCAGAATACCTGCCGTGGCGAGTGGCTGGCTGCATAGCTCTGACCGCTGGCATTTGGTTCGGTGGCTGGAAGTGGCTGAGGCGAATCCGCTTCGGCTGGTACTTCTACCTGCTTGCCATTGCCTTCGGCTGTGCCCATCTGACCAACAACTTCAGCGACGGCTGCATGACGGCCGGCACAGCGGCGTTCTTCATCCTCTATGCCGTCTACCAGACCCTGGGCGGACTGATACTGGGTTATGCACGGTTGAAGCATGGCTTCCTGCTGTGCGTGTTGCTGCATATACTGACCAATCTGCCGGCAGCCCTCTGATGCTTGCCCGGGAGAAGAAAAGAGAAAATGGCAGGTGCATAGTAGGCTATCTGCCAAATAATTGCTACTTTTGCATATTCAATTGAACAAAAACTTATCTACTCATGAGCAATCAACGATACATGATGCGCGGCGTAAGCGCATCGAAAGAAGACGTTCACAACGCCATCAAGAACATTGATAAAGGTATCTTCCCGCAGGCTTTCTGCAAGATTATCCCCGACATACTGGGCGGCGACCCGGAGTATTGCAACATCATGCACGCTGACGGAGCGGGCACCAAGTCGAGCCTGGCCTACATGTACTGGAAGGAAACAGGTGACCTCTCGGTGTGGAAAGGCATCGCACAGGACGCACTCATCATGAACATTGACGACCTGCTCTGCGTGGGCGCGGTGGACAACATTCTGGTATCTTCCACCATCGGCCGCAACAAGCTGCTGGTGCCGGGTGAAGTCATCTCCGCCATCATCAACGGTACGGACGAACTGCTGGCCGAGCTGCGCGAAATGGGTGTAGGCGTATATGCCACCGGCGGTGAGACAGCCGACGTGGGCGACCTGGTACGCACCATCATCGTAGACTCTACCGTGACTTGCCGCATGAAGCGCAGCGATGTCATTAACAACGCCAACATCCGCCCGGGCGACGTCATCGTGGGTCTTGCCAGCTACGGACAGGCTACCTACGAGAAGGAATACAACGGCGGCATGGGCAGCAACGGCCTGACTTCGGCCCGCCACGATGTCTTTGCCAAGTATTTGGCGGAGAAATATCCCGAAAGCTATGATAAGGCAGTGCCCGACGAATTGGTATACAGTGGCAAGCTGAAGCTGACCGATGCCGTAGAAGGCAGTCCGCTGGATGCCGGTAAACTTGTCCTCTCACCCACCCGTACCTACGCTCCGGTTGTTAAGAAACTGCTCGATGCCCTGCGTCCCGAAATACACGGTATGGTACACTGCTCGGGCGGTGCGCAGACCAAGGTGCTGCACTTCGTGGGCGACAACTGCCGCGTCATCAAGGACAACCTCTTCCCCGTACCTCCCTTGTTCCGCACCATCAAGGAACAGAGCGACACCGACTGGGCTGAGATGTACAAGGTATTCAACATGGGACACCGTCTGGAAGTATACCTCTCGCCCGAACATGCCGAGGAAGTCATCGCTATCTCCAAGTCGTTCAACATCGACGCACAGGTTATCGGTCGCATCGAGGAGAGCGACAAGCGGGAACTGATTATCCGCTCGGAGTTCGGTGAGTTCCGCTATTGACACATCGGCCTGCTACCCCGACGGTCTATCTTTTAACATGAGTCAATCAACCTTCAATAAGCCAAGGTCATGAAGAAAAGTATTTGGAAGCTCATCTTATATATCGCGCTATGCATTGTGGTGGGCACCTTACTGACAGTGGTGGCTATCCGCACCGGCTCAGACTATCTGCATGACCTTGCCATCATAGGCCCGACTGGGGTGATGGGTTACTTTATCAGCCTTGAAAGTAAAGAAGGTAAAGAACCCCGCTTGCGGTGGTGGCAGTTGATGTTGGCAATATTGGTGGTGACTACGGCATTCTGGCTGCTGGAGAATTATGTGTTTTAAATAAAGTAATTTTGTATGGAAAGAGAACATCAAGGTTGCCTGACAGGTATCGGTATGGTGGCCGTCTGTGGAGCTATCCTCTTTGTGGCCTACAAGTGGAACATTCCATACTTGAAGTGCGTCTGCTATCTGCTACCAGCTCTAATCGGGTCCTACATAGGCAGTCAGTATTTCAGCAGTGAGGAACAAAGAGTGAAAAACCGCTTCTCGCGCCGGACGTGGGGGTGGCTTGTTGTCGGCTTTTTACTGCTGGCAGCATTGCTGGCTTGGTTGCTGGAAGGGAGGTTGTGGTAAAATTATTCTGCAAACTTTGGCATGAATAAAAACGAAAAGACCGACGAGATTCGGCTGCCCGTGACAATAGTAATCATCTTGGTTCTTGCCGTTTTGGGTATTACTCTCGGTCAACTGGCTGACGTAATAGACTATTGCCAAGAAGAGGAACCACGTATTCTCCGCATTGTGATACGCAGCATCTCTACGTTGGGTTGGGCTCTCGTTGAATGGTATCTGCTTGACGAAATATGGCAATATCATAGACGAAAGAAGGCATCAAAGCCTCACGGAAAACAGCCTGAACCGGAAAAGACTGATAATTTAATATAATAGATAATTTAATATAATACACGAAAGATGAAACATTTACTCAAAGTCATTCTCGTAGCCGTTATCATCCTTGCTTTCTGTTTCGGACTTTATGCCCTCAGTGACCATTGGGATGCTCCCTATCTCCGATTCCTGAACTATGCCATCATAGGCGCAGCCTCCGGAATTTACGCAGGTACCCGCCTTGCTCCCGAAGCGGACAAGGAAAAGTATCGGATGACTCCCAAGAAATGGATACTGAGCATTGTTGGAGTAATCCTAGTTGCAGCGGTGCTGGCATGGCTGTTTGAGGGAAGGCTGTGGTAAACATTAAAACAGATTATGACGGAAAAGGCTCTGTATATAATAGGTGGATGCAATGGTGCCGGTAAGACAACGGCATCCTATACCGTATTGCCCGAGATACTGGAGTGTCGTGAGTTTGTCAATGCCGACGAAATCGCGAAAGGGCTTTCACCATTCAATCCCGAAAGTGTAGCTATTGAGGCGGGCAGACTGATGTTGTTGCGTATCGATGAACTGCTGAAAGCCAATGTTTCCTTTTCCATAGAAACAACTCTCTCTACCAAATCTTATCAGAAACTGGTACATAGGGCACAACAACAAGGTTATCAGGTCAAGTTGATATTCTTTTGGCTGGACTCTCCTGAAACAGCTATCAGACGGGTGGCACAAAGAGTTCGCGAAGGAGGTCATAACATTCCTCAAGACGTCATTGTACGACGTTATCATGCAGGAATAAACAATTTGTTCAACCTGTATATGCAACAAGTCAATTATTGGTTGCTTATCAATAACACGCAAGGTGCCAGCGAATATGTAGCCGAAGGAGGGGCAGCAATACCCACCGAAATATTTAATATGAATACCTATTTAAAAGTGAAACAATATGTCAGAGAGTGAAAGAACCGAATTCAGGCAAAAGTTGCGCGAAGGACTGAAGCGATCACGCTATAAACTCCTACGTGAAAAGGCTTTACGCAACGAGAATGTTGTGGAAGGTAATTATGCAGGAGGAACCCTTGAAATTTCGGCACGCAAGCTGCTGAAAGAAGTCTATAATGAAGATATCTCTGAAAGTAATACGAAATAAATGGCAGAAAACAACACTATACTTGAAAAGCTTGACGGCCTCGTGGCGCGCTTCGAAGAAGTGTCGACACTGATTACCGACCCGGCAGTCATTGCCGACCAAAAGCGGTATGTCAAGCTGACGAAAGAATACAAGGAACTGGGCGACCTAATGAACGCCCGCAAAGAATATATACAGGTACTAAACGGAATCGATGAAGCAAAAGATATCATTGCCAACGAAACCGATTCTGAGATGCGCGACATGGCACGCGAAGAACTGGATGCCTGCCAGACGCGCCTGCCGGAACTGGAAGAGCACATCAAACTGCTGCTCGTTCCTGCCGACCCACAGGATAGCCGCAACGCTATCTTGGAAATACGTGGCGGAACGGGTGGCGACGAGGCTGCCCTTTTTGCCGGCGACCTCTTCCGCATGTACTCCAAGTATTGCGACATCAAGGGCTGGAAGCTTGAAGTATCCAGTGCCAACGAGGGAGCCGCAGGTGGATTCAAGGAAATCATCTGCTCGGTTACGGGCGAAAACGTGTATGGTACGCTGAAATATGAATCGGGCGTACACCGCGTGCAGCGCGTGCCGGCCACAGAGACGCAAGGACGTGTACACACCTCAGCCGCCTCGGTAGCCGTGTTACCCGAAGCCGAGGAGTTTGACGTGGTCATCAACGAAGGCGAAATAAAATGGGATACTTTCCGAAGCGGCGGCGCCGGCGGACAGAACGTGAACAAGGTAGAGTCCGGCGTGCGTTTGCGCTATAACTGGAAGAACCCCAACACGGGCGTAGTGGAAGAAATCCTCATTGAATGTACCGAAACGCGCGACCAGCCCAAAAACAAGGAACGTGCCCTGAGCCGTCTGCGTACTTTCATCTACGACAAGGAGCACCAGAAGTACATCGACGACATCGCCTCCAAGCGCAAGACCATGGTGAGCACCGGCGACCGCTCGGCCAAGATACGTACCTACAACTATCCGCAGGGACGCATCACCGACCACCGCATCAACTACACCATCTACAACCTGGCTGCCTTCATGGACGGCGACATACAGGACTGCATCGACCACCTCATTGTGGCGGAGAACGCAGAACGGTTGAAGGAAAGCGAATTGTAATATCTCAAGATTAGCCCGACGCGTATGGCAGGACAATGGCTGAAAAATACATTCCAAACGGGAGTGGAAGCATTTGCCCGTTGTGCAAAACGGTTTCCAGTCACGGTGGGGTTCGTGCTGGTATTCACCACCTATCTCTTGTACTTGACAGGAAACGAAGCAAAAGGAGAAAGCAAGCTACTGGCAGTGCTGACCTACTATCTTTCAATGGGTTCGCTGCTTTCACTGAGCATGCATTTATGGGGAGAGGAATGGAGGAACAAAGCACGCGCCGCACTTGTCCATGCCGGAGCACAAATGCTCCTGCTGGCCGATGCCATCATCCTGTACCAAACAATCACCGATTTGGAAATACTGATAGCACACAGTGCAGGAGTACTGGCTTTGGGGCTTTCTGTCTTTTTTCTCTCCTTCCTGAAGGAAAAGAACGATACAGCCTCCTGCAACTTTGCTGCACGCGCCGTAGCTTCCTTTGTCATTGCCGATGTCATCGGGGTAATCATGAGCGGAGGCATTTGCCTGCTGGTCTATTCACTGAACCAACTCTTCGGAATAGCAGTCAACGGTAAATGCTATTTATACATCTGCATCCTTTGCAACGTCCTGCTCCCCTCCCTGCTGTTCTTGGGATTGCTTCCACAAAATGAACTCAAACATGACAGATACCCGCAAACTTCCAGTTTCCAGGAAGGCATCATACGCTATCTGTTCCTCCCACTGATTACAGGCTACCTGGCGGTACTCTACATATATGCCGCTCGCATCCTGTTCATGTGGGAATTGCCTACCGGATGGGTATCGTGGCTTGTGGTCACTCTGATGACCGGATGCATCTGCATAGAATATGGCTTATATTCGCTACGTCTGGGTACTCCCAAACGATGGGAGGAGCTGACTGCACGCTGGTTACCGGTACTGGTTCTACCACTGCTTCTGCTGATGACCATAGGCATTGCCCGTCGCTTCAACGACTATGGCATCACCATCAACCGCCTCTACCTGGCTACGCTTAATGCCTGGTTCTACTTTGTGTGCATCGGACTGATAGTGAAGAAAGCCAGACGCATCAACTGGATTCCTATTTCGTTCTCCATCGTTTTTCTGCTGACTTCCGTGTTGCCGGTCAACTATGCCAGCATCACTAAACATGCATTGCAACGGGAAGTAACAGAGATACTGAAGCAAAGCGGAAATATAACATTCCCCCTCTCGGAGGAACAATATACGAAATGCCTGAACGCACTCTCGGAAGAGCAAAGCCAACAAGTGAACGAAAAGCTCTTCTATTTGCAAATGCAATTTGGCGACGAAAGCATCAGCCACTTGCTAACCGATAGTGATATTCTTTTCAACATCCATATCAAATACACAGAATCATTGGAAACCAACTCCAAATACGAACTACTACAAGGATATAACGCTGAGGATGCTAGACGTGTCATAGAAATCCCTGACGGCTATAAACGGCTGACACCTATCAAGCACTGGGACATTGCCATACCACCAAGCAAATCCAAAGACGGAATACTGGAGATAGCACTCACATCCGTAGAAGACTCTTTCTGCATATCCATGGACACTTTGAAAGCTATTAACCAACAAGAATATGGAGAAATGCAGCCCATCAGTCTGCCATGCAAGTCGGGCAAACGCACTATGGTATTGACCAGCTTCACCCTGCGCATTCCTCCAAAGGTTGATACGAATATGGAAATGGACATTGAAGGCTACTTGTTTTATAATGAATAAATTTAATCCTAATAAACAGAGTTAATTATGAACAAACAACAGTTATTTGAGAACATCAAGCGCAAACAATCATTCCTTTGCGTAGGTCTGGATACCGACATTAAGAAAATTCCCGAACACCTGCTGAAGGAAGAAGACCCTATCTTCGCCTTCAACAAGGCCATCATCGATGCTACCCAAGACCTTTGCATCGCTTACAAGCCCAATCTGGCTTTCTATGAAAGCATGGGTGTAAAAGGCTGGATTGCTTTTGAGAAAACAGTGAACTACATCAAGCAGAACTATCCCGACCAGTTTATCATTGCCGATGCCAAACGCGGCGATATTGGCAACACATCAGCCATGTATGCCCGCACCTTCTTTGAGGAACTGGACATTGACTCTGTAACCGTAGCTCCTTACATGGGCGAAGACAGCGTTACTCCGTTCCTGACCTACGAGAACAAATGGGTCATTCTGTTGGCACTGACCAGCAACAAAGGTTCGCACGACTTCCAGCTGACCGAAGATGCCAATGGCGAACGTCTGTTCGAAAAGGTACTTCGCAAGAGCCAGGAATGGGCAGGCGACGACCGCATGATGTACGTAGTAGGAGCCACACAGGGTCGTGCATTTGAAGACATCCGCAAGATTGTGCCCAACCACTTCCTGCTCGTGCCCGGCGTAGGTGCTCAAGGCGGCTCGCTGGAAGAAGTGTGCAAATACGGAATGACCAAGGAATGCGGCCTCATCGTCAACTCAAGCCGGGGCATCATCTACGTGGACAAGACTGAAAACTTTGCCGCAGCCAGCCGCAAAGCAGCCCAAGAGGTACAAGCTCAGATGGCAGAACAGCTGAAAGCTATCCTGTAAGCAACAGGTAGAAAGCTATATATAGACAAGGAGTTAAACTGATACTTCGTGCAACGTTGTCCGCTTTCTTTAAGCTGACAGTATGCAAGTATCATTCAACTCCTTGTTCATTTCCGTTGCCAAGGAGGATACTCCTAAGTCACCTCTATACCTTATATATTTATTCCTTGTTACCCAAAACAAGCGTTACGGTAACATCACCATTGCCTAGAACAGCTTTCAGTTCTGACTGTGCAATGCCATTAATCTTACCGAGGCGGGTAAGCGAATAACTATTGTTGCCGTAATAGATAACAAAATAACGGCCTTGATATAAAATCAAATCTCCGGGCACTGTCGAAATATATTCATCGTTACGAGGTAACGTAGTGCCTAATGCTCCAACCTTTTCCATGCTGGCATAATCTTCCATTTCAATAATAAGGTCGCCTTTGGCAAGCAAATTTTTCAGAGCATCTACCGAAGAATTCTCTACTAATGTAGCAGTAAGAATCTTTCCACCTACACTTAATTTCAATGTGTTACTTTCCATATTTCCTTGATTTTCATTTTCAGAATCTTCTCCACCAGGATTAGCTGGCTGTTCGGGCGGAAGCATACCAACATCCTTATCCGGTTCTCCCTCGCATGCTGTTCCCAAGAAAGGAAACAGACAAACTGCTACTATGAACAAAAGCTTTTTCATGATTAAATATTCTTTGGTTAGCCGACACAAAGATACAACGATATAGTCCTGGCTGTTGTATACAGATTACTGAGATAATAACACCGATTACAGTATCTGACAAGCAGGACTCATCAGATAGCGCATGTCTGACTTGTTTATATCCGCCAAATCGCATACCTTTGTCTATAAAAGATTTGCTATGAATTGCAAACACACATTTGCAAACTTACAGACACCAGAGCATCTGTCCAAGAGTAATCACCTTTGAAAAAATGACCTTACCATGTCCTACGAACGAAAAATCATAAACGATCCCGTCTTCGGCTTTATCAACCTGCCGAAAGGGCTGCTCTACAACCTAGTCCAACATCCGCTTCTGCAACGACTCACCCGCATCAAGCAGCTAGGTCTGTCATCCGTAGTCTATCCTGGAGCACAACACACCCGTTTTCAGCACTCGCTGGGTGCCTACTACCTGATGACGGAAGCCATCCAACATCTGACAGCTAAAGGCAACTTTATCTTCGACAGCGAGGCCGAAGCTGTAAAAGCAGCTATCCTGATGCACGACATTGGACATGGCCCATTCTCGCATGTATTGGAGGATACCATTGTGCAAGGCATATCGCACGAAGACATTTCGCTAATGCTCATGGAACGTATCAACCACGAAATGAATGGTCAGCTTACCTTGGCTATCCAAATATTCAAGGACGAATATCCCAAAAAGTTCCTACACCAACTGGTAAGCGGACAACTGGACATGGACCGGCTGGACTACCTGCGTCGCGACAGCTTCTATACCGGAGTGACAGAAGGGAACATTGGTTCGGCACGCATCATCAAAATGCTCGACGTGAGAGATGACCACCTGGTAGTAGAAGCAAAAGGCATCTACTCCATCGAAAACTTCCTCATGGCCCGCCGTCTGATGTACTGGCAAGTATATCTGCACAAGACATCGGTGGCCTACGAACGCATGCTTATCAGCACCCTGCTCCGCGCCAAAGAACTGGCAGCCAAAGGCGAACAGCTATTTGCATCACCAGCCTTCGGTTTCTTCCTCTATAATGACGTCAACAGAAAACGTTTTCTGGAAGACCCGGCCTGCCTGGAAAACTTCATTCAACTGGACGACAACGACATCTGGACATCTCTGAAGGTATGGTGCACCCATCCCGACAAGGTTTTGTCTACTCTGAGCCGAGGAATGATAAACCGCCATATCTTCAAAGTGGAAATTTCCAACCAGCCTTTCTGCGAGATTAAGAAAAAAGAATTAACTTTGCACATCAGTCAGCAACTGGATATACCACTCTCCGAAGCGAGATACTTCATCTCTACCCCCAGCATCGAGAAGAACATGTACAATCCGGCAGATGATAGTATTGACATTGTCTACAACGACGGAAGCATCCGAAACATTGCCGAAGCTTCTGACATGCTCAATATCTCTCTTCTGTCCAAGAAAGTAAAAAAGTACTACTTATGCTATCAACGTTTGCATGAGCAAGCTTAAAATATTCCGCTAAGAATAAGGATATATAAAAAAAAAGTCCGTTATTTGTGATTTGAAACCATCTAACAAGAAAAAGACATGGAATTCTCAGCCAAACAAATTGCTTCATTTATCCAAGGAGAAATCGTTGGAGACGAGAATGCAACCATTCATACTTTTGCAAAAATAGAAGAAGGAATCCCAGGAGCTATTTCATTCCTGTCGAATCCTAAATACACACCTTATATTTATGATACAAAGGCTAGTATCGTATTGGTGAACAAAGACTTTGTTCCCGAACGGGAAGTAAAGGCCACATTAATCAAAGTAGACAATGCTTATGAAAGTCTGGCCAAACTGCTCGCCTTGTACGAACAAAGCAAGCCACAGAAAAAGGGCATTGACAGCCTGGCCTCCATTGCCCCCAGTGCACAAATTGGCGAGGATGTCTACATCGGTCCGTTTGCCGTCATTGGCGAGGGAGCTGTCATTGGCAGCCATACACGCATCTATCCGCATACATATATCGGCGACCATGCCAAAATTGGCGAAAACTGCCTGCTCTATTCGGGCGTCAATGTATATCATGACTGCCGCATAGGTAATAACTGTACCTTGCACTCAGGTTCGGTGATTGGTGCAGACGGGTTCGGCTTTGCCCCCACCCCCGAAGGATATGAAAAGATTCCTCAAATAGGTATCGTCATACTGGAAGACAATGTGGAAATTGGTGCAAATACCTGCGTAGACCGTGCTACGATGGGGGCAACCATCATCCATAGCGGTGTCAAACTAGACAACCTTATCCAAATAGCCCACAACGATGAAATCGGCTCTCACACCGTCATGGCAGCCCAAGTAGGCATTGCAGGCTCAACCAAGGTGGGCGAATGGTGTATGTTTGGTGGACAAGTGGGTATTGCCGGTCATATCCATATCGGAAATAAAGTAGATTTGGGTGCCCAGTCAGGTGTGCCCAGCAGTCTGGAAGACAACAGCCGTCTGATTGGAACTCCGCCTATGGAACTGAAAGGCTACTTCAAATCGCAAGCCATCTTCCGAAAATTGCCCAACATGTATTTTGAATTGAATACACTTCGCAAAGAACTGAACGAACTTAAACAACAATTAAATAAGTAACCAATGTTAAAACAAAAGACTCTAAAAGAAAGCTTTTCGCTGAGAGGAAAGGGGCTTCATACGGGACTTGACCTGACTGTTACTTTCAATCCGGCACCAGAAAATCATGGATATAAAATCCAGCGCGTCGACTTGGAAGGCCAACCGGTCATTGATGCTGTTGCCGACAATGTAACAGAAACTACCCGCGGAACGGTACTGTCGCAGAATGGCGTCAAGGTAAGTACCGTGGAACACGGAATGGCAGCCCTCTACGCATTGGGAATAGACAACTGCCTGATAAAGGTGAACGGACCGGAATTTCCTATATTAGATGGAAGTGCCCAATATTATGTCAACGAGATTGAACGTGTTGGCACCATCGAACAGAATGCAGTGAAAGACTTTTATATCATAAAGTCTAAAATAGAATTCCGTGACGAGAAGACCGGTTCTTCCATCATTGTACTGCCCGATGAAAACTTCAGCCTGAATGTACTCGTATCATACGATTCAACCATCTTGCCCAACCAGTTTGCTACATTGGAGGACATGGCCAAGTTTAAAGACGAAGTGGCTGCAAGCCGTACTTTTGTCTTTGTACGCGAAATAGAACCGCTTCTACAGGCTGGCCTCATCAAAGGTGGAGACTTGGATAATGCCATTGTCATCTACGAGCGTGAAATGCCGCAGGAAAACTTCGACAAACTGGCCGACGTTATGGGCGTTCCTCACATGGATGCTAAACAATTAGGTTATATCAACCACAAGCCACTGGTTTGGCCCAACGAATGTGCACGTCACAAACTGCTTGATGTCATTGGCGACATGGCCCTGATAGGCAAACCTATCAAAGGCCGTATCATAGCCACCCGTCCGGGACATACCATCAACAACAAGTTTGCCCGCCAAATGCGTAAGGAAATCCGCCTGCATGAGATACAGGCACCTAGCTACGACTGCAATCGCGAACCCATCATGGACGTCAACCGCATTCGTGAGCTACTTCCTCACCGTTATCCTTTCCAGTTAGTAGACAAGGTAATTGAAATCGGAGCCAACTACATCGTAGGCGTCAAAAACGTAACATCCAACGAACCATTCTTCCAAGGACACTTCCCACAAGAACCTGTTATGCCAGGCGTACTCCAGATTGAAGCCATGGCACAGACAGGTGGACTCCTTGTCTTGAACTCGGTAGATGAACCTGAACGCTACTCAACCTACTTCATGAAAATCGACGGAGTAAAATTCCGCCAGAAAGTAGTACCTGGCGACACGCTCATCTTCCGTGTAGAATTGCAGGCTCCCATCCGACGTGGTATATCTACTATGAAAGGATATGTTTTTGTCGGCGAAAAGGTAGTCTGCGAAGCAGAATTTATGGCACAGATAGTAAAGAACAAATAATTTAATAATGAAGAATGAGCAATGAAGAATTACATCATGCAAGCATGCTTGCCAGAAGTATATTCTTCATTCTTCATTCTTAATTCATCATTCACGATATGATAAGTCCTTTAGCATACATCCACCCAGAAGCAAAGATTGGGGAGAATGTAGAGATTGCTCCTTTTGTATTCATCGACAAGAATGTAGTCATAGGCAACAACAATAAAATCATGCCTAATGTCAACATCTTATACGGTAGCCGCATAGGCAACGGAAATACAATCTTCCCCGGTGCTGTAATTGGTGCCATTCCCCAAGACCTGAAGTTCAGGGGAGAAGAAACCACAGCCGAAATAGGCGACAACAACCTTATCCGCGAGAATGTGACCATCAACCGTGGAACTGCTGCCAAAGGCAGAACTATTGTAGGTAGCAACAACCTGCTGATGGAAGGCGTACACGTTGCTCATGATGCCCACATAGGCAACGGCTGCATCATAGGTAATTCTACCAAGATGGCTGGCGAAATAGTCATTGATGATAATTCTATTATCAGCGCCAACGTTTTGATGCACCAATTCTGTCGTGTTGGCGGATATGGACTGATACAAGGTGGATGCCGCTTCAGCAAAGACATTCCTCCCTACATCATTGCCGGACGCGAACCGATTTGTTATGCAGGCATCAACATCGTAGGCTTGCGTCGCCGTGGTTTCTCCAACGAAACCATTGAGGCTATCCACAATGCCTACCGCATTATCTACCAAAGTGGCTTGAATACCACCGATGCCCTACAGAAGATTGAAGCCGAAATGGAGATGACTCCCGAAATAAGCTACATCGTGAACTTCATACGTGAATCAAACCGCGGCATCATACCAGGAGGCAAATAAACTGCTTGAAAATAAATAAAACAAAAAAATTATGATATACAGATTTACCCTCATCTCTGACGAAGTGGATGACTTTGTAAGAGAAATACAAATAGACCCCGACGCAACTTTCTATGACTTCCATGAAGCCATATTGAAATCTGTAGGTTATACTGACGACCAGATGACTTCTTTCTTCATTTGCGACGACGACTGGGAAAAAGAAAAGGAAGTTACATTGGAAGAAATGGATGATAATCCAGAAATGGACAGCTGGGTTATGAAAGATACTACCATCAGCGAACTAGTAGAAGACGAAAAGCAGAAACTGCTCTACGTTTTTGACTACATGACAGAACGTTGTTTCTTCATTGAACTGTCTGAAATCATCACCGGCAAGCACATGAAAGGAGCCAAGTGTACCAAAAGCGAAGGGGATGCTCCGAAACAAACCGTTGACTTCAACGAATTTGAAGCCAAGAACAGTGCATCGCTCGACTTGGATGAGAACTTCTACGGCGATCAAGACTATGACCTGGACGAGTTCGACCGTGATGGTTTTGAAGGATTCGACGAAGGAAGCGGCGGAAATCCATACGACGAAGACAGATACTAATTACACAATAAAGAATGAAGAATTCCGCTTTGAGAATGAACGAAAAGTTCATCCCACAGCTTGATTCTTCATTCTTCATTTTATAGCCCCCCCTCATTATTCACATTTCATTACTCATTCTCCCTTGACCCTTATTGTTCTTATAGGACCAACCGGTGTTGGCAAGACCGAACTAAGTTTACGACTGGCCGAAGCATTCAACACATGTATCGTGTCGGCTGACTCACGTCAACTCTATGCCGATTTAAAGATTGGCACGGCAGCCCCCACTCCCGAACAGTTGCAACGGGTAAAACACTACATGGTGGGCACATTAGGATTGACCGACTACTACAACGCAGCCCAATACGAGACAGAAGTAATGAAATTGCTCAACGAGCTATTCAAGGAGAAGAAAGTTGTACTACTTACCGGCGGTTCCATGATGTATGTTGATGCTGTCTGCAAAGGTATTGATGACATCCCCACCGTAGATGCTGACACCCGAAGCTTAATGCTTCAGAAATATGAAACAGAAGGATTGGAACACCTTTGCGCCGAACTGAAACTGCTCGACCCTGAATATTACCAGATAGTAGACCTGAAAAATCCTAAACGTGTCATCCATGCACTTGAAATCTGTTACATGACGGGGAAAACTTATACATCGTTCCGTACCCAACAGAAGAAAGAACGTCCTTTCCGCATTGTAAAAGTCGGACTCACACGCGACCGCGAAGAACTTTACGACCGCATCAACCGCCGTGTAGACCAGATGATGGCCGACGGTCTATTAGACGAAGCACGTAGTGTTTATGCACACAAGGAATACAATTCACTAAACACTGTAGGCTACAAAGAGCTATTCAAATACATGGACGGGGAATGGACATTGGATTTTGCCATAGAGAAAATAAAACAGAACTCACGAATCTACTCGCGTAAACAAATGACCTGGTTCAAGCGCGATACGGACATCCGCTGGTTCCACCCCGAACAAGAAACGGAGATACTTTCGTACCTCCGTTCACAAGTATAAAATAAATTTAGCAACTAAACTATCAACAGAAACTTCCTGCTATTCCCTTTCATACAAGTTCCCATATACTTTCCACAGTTCAGGATTGTCTAACAGTTGATAAAGTTCCCTCATTTCCTTCTTATCTATCCCATTCTGACGGCGCCATTTATCAAGCATTGGCTGCGTATATTCAAAAGCCTTTATTTCAAAAGGCTCCAACAACTGCATGAACCCATGCCCCGACTCATCATAAAGTGCAGCCCAATGCATATAACGGCTACTGCCCATTCCAGCCTTAAAACTGAATACACGTTCCATAAGACGCAAAGACCAGTAAGCCAAAGGCGAAGTACCCAATTCATTGTCCAAACAAACGACCCGAGGTAATTCCTTATCTACCCACAATGGCACAGCTACTCCTGTAGGCGGATAACCCAATACTGTCCACATAGTAGTTAGCCCCGCTGCCTCACCCGACTTGACACCCTGCACAACCACTGAGCACGAACTACTGCTGCGAGGAATGAAATCTTGGTCGACAAACCATCCCGAACCCTCGGGAGCTGTAAACGGCGCCTGGCGCAAATCAATGCCCAATTTACAGTTATGAAACGAACGAGACAAATCGCTAAATATCCGCTGAGGTGTCACATTATTCTTTTTAGCCATCGATTCAAGTACCCGCTCGGCCTCCTGATAGCGTACTACACCAGCTCCGGCACCATACTGCCCCGATACAGAGAAGTTTGTACGCGCCACATATCCATGAGGAGCGATTACAGGGTCATTCGCATCATACATCTTATAACTATAATAATCGACCTCAAACATTACTGCCCCACCCTGAGCATCTATCACTCCAAAGTTAGCCTCTATCATACTGGGCTTACTGATTGTATCAAGGAAATGACAAAAGTCATCCACGGTAGCACAGACTTCCAGTGCCCGATAAATAACACGACCATTGGCAGCCCCACGTTCCTCATCATCTTTCATGTCGACCAAATTATAGCTCTGCGTGTTCATTAGCGCAAACCCGGCCGAATTGGTTCCTATCCAAGCCTCATGCTTCAAACTGAAGTCCTCACTATTCACTACGGCAATAAAGTCATACTTCTCACCCTTGACATATTCTACATGATTCTTCATAAAATCCGTGTCACGATGCTTCCAAAGCAACGGACGACCATCAGGAGTAGCACGTCCCGAAACAACGGCCGAAGTACATGCCCAGGTAGGCATCACTGACCCTGCCAACAGGCATAGCAATAAAAAAAGATTTTTCATACCAGCGCAAATGTTTATATTCTGCAGACAAAGATACTGTTTAGATTCGAAAATTAGCACTACACTACCTGACAAATCGCACCACAGACATTCCACACTGATATTCAATCCTAAATTCGAAAAAAGTTAATTCCAATTGCAGTAACTGTACATCTCCCGTATAGTAAAAACCAGCTTCCTACCTCCTTCCCTATAATGCTATTCACTCCTTCTACTTTATATCAATTCTCAGCCGTTGAATATAAAATTAAACAAAAAGTTAATAACTTATACAAAACTAAAGAGTGTATTTCTTGCTTTTAAAGAACTTCCAGACTTCACATCGTCCTATAAAATAGCAAGAAAGGTTGTAAAAGTTTATAATACATCTAACGAATATATACCCAATTTACCAAACAATACACAAACCATTCACTCTTATAATATAAGACAAAACAATATAAATAAACCATTTATATATATAAACATATATATATTACATATAAGATACGAAGTAAAATCATAAAATAATACGAAATAAAAACGTTCCATTAACCAATATTTAATATAGTAAAAACAAAAACTTTTAATGCAAAAATTACATAAATACAAATACCAAATATTGCACAATAAAAAAAAAACGTTATATTTTAATGCAGTCAACCTTTAATTAATAATTAACCTTAAAAACAGAGACGGTATGGAAAAGAAATTAAGATTCTTTTTACTGTCCCTATGCATATTAATAGGGACAGCTGCTACAGCCCAAGTTTCCACAGTGACCGGTAGAGTCATTGCAAACGAAGACGAAGAACCGATAGCCGGTGCATCAGTTATCGTAAAAGGAACTTCATTAGGTTCAGTCACTGATGTAGATGGTAGATTTCGTATTCCTAATGTACCCGCTTCAGCCGACGAAATCGTTGTATCTTTCATCGGCATGGAAACCCAGGAAGTAAAAATTGGTCCCAACATATTAGTACGACTGAAAAGCACCATTCAAGCATTGGATGAAGTAGTGATTCAAGTTGCTTATGGAACGGCCAAACGTACCTCACTGACGGGAGCCATTTCCAGCGTAGATGCTAAAGAAATCACCAAACGTCCCGTATCAAGTGTTGCTTCTGTGCTTGAAGGAACCACTACAGGTATTCAAGTAAACAACACCTACGGACAACCAGGTGAAAGCCCCTCTATACGTATCCGCGGTTTCAACACTGTAAATGGTGATAACAGCCCTCTATATGTACTCGATGGAGTTCCGTTCGGCGGCAATATTTCCGATCTCAACTCTGCCGATATAGAAAGTATCTCCGTATTGAAAGATGCCGCTTCGGCAGCTCTATATGGAAACCGCGCTGCCAACGGTGTTATCCTGATTACTACCAAAAAGGGAAAAAGCGACCGCGCACGAATCAACATCTCCACCACCCAAGGTATCTACACTCGCGGTATTGCCGAATACGACCGTCTGGGTACAGACGATTGGATGGAAGTAATGTGGCAAGGCTACAGAAATCAGCTTATTACCAATGGATATACGCTGGAGGATGCCAATGCCGCCACCAATAAGAACTTGATTCCAGAACTACTTATCTATAATATATATAATAAGGCAGACGATGCCTTGTTCGATGCCAATGGCAAACTTGTGGCCGATGCCCGCGTAAAAGACGGTTTCAAAAATGACCTAGACTGGTTTAAACCCGTTGAACGCACAGGCTATCGTCAAGAGTATGTCATCAGCGGCGATGCTTCTTACAGCAAAGGCGATTTCTACTTCTCAGCCAGCTACCTGAACGAGGAAGGTTACGTCAAGAATTCTGGTTTTGAACGCCTCACCGGTAGAGCTAATGTCAACCTGCGTCCTACCAAATGGTTCAAGGCAGGCTTCAACGCAGCCGGCACACACCAAGTGACCGACCTCACCAACGGTGACGATACCGGTGCATACACCAATCCCTTTGTTTACGCCCGCTATATGGCTCCCATCTATCCTGTTCATCTGCACGACATGGAGACAGGCGACTACATCTACGATGAGTTTGGAGATATGATATACGACAGCGGTTCAGAATACGGACGCCCGCAAAACAACGGACGCCACGTGGCATGGGAAAATGAATTGAATCTGGACAGAACATATCGCAATACATTCAACGCTCAGTTATATGCCGAAATCAAGTTTTTGAAAGACTTTACCTTCACCCTGAAAGGTGATTTGAACGTTAGAAATACAGAAAACCGTACCTACAACAATGCCATTATAGGCGACGGTCAAGGCAACAACGGACGTGCCAAACGCGTGACTTACCGATACAAGAACTATACCGTGCAGCAACAATTGAATTGGAGCCGCACTTTCGACAAGCACTACATTGACGTATTGGCTGCTCACGAAGCATATGCTTACAAATATAATTACCTCTATGCTTATAAGACCAATGAAACTTTTGCCGACAAGCACGACTTGGTAAACTTCACTGAAATGACAGATATAACCGACTACGAGAACAACTACACTACGGAGAGCTATCTCGGACGTATCCGCTATAACTATGCTGATAAATACCATGCAGAGGCTTCTTTCCGCCGCGATGGTTCTTCACGCTTCCACCCCGACCATCGCTGGGGTAACTTCTGGAGCTTAGGAGGAAGCTGGGTTATCAGCGAAGAAGACTTTATCAAAGACATTGATTGGATTGACATGTTAAAACTCCGTGCATCTTATGGCGAAGTTGGTAACGATGCCGGTGTAAGCTACTACGGCTACATGCCTCTTTACACAATCGACCAAAACGGACTGAAAGCCGCTCTCTACAAAAGCCAAAATGCAGCCGAAGACATTAAATGGGAATCTACCGCTTCTTTCGGTGTAGCTATTGAAGGTACATTGTTCGACCGTTTGAATTTCTCACTGGAATACTTCGACAAACGTTCACGCGACCTTTTGTTCGATGTGAACTTGCCTTTGTCTGCCGGTGCCACTAGTTCCACTTCTGCCGAATCAACCGTTACCAAAAACCTTGGAACCGTATCCAACCGTGGTTTTGAATTGATTGCCGACGTAGACATCATTCGCAACCGTAACTGGCGCTGGAATGTAGGCCTCAACCTCACCACACTGAAGAATAAAATCATTACCTTGCCCGAACAAAACCGCAAGAATGGTCTCATCAATGGTACCAAGAAATACATGGAAGGCCACGGTGTATACGACTTCTGGATGTACCAGTTTGTAGGCGTCGACCAGATGACCGGTAACTCCCTCTACCTGCCCGACCTTGAAACTTATACCCTTGACGAAATTAAGGAAGCCGGCTATCTTGTACAGATTGGCGATAAAAACTATACGACTTATACCACCTATGCCAAGAAGGATTGGAGCGGCAGTGCCATTCCCGATGTTTACGGCAGCTTATCAACCAGTCTGACTTGGAAAGACATTACCCTCTCCGGCCTCTTTACCTACTCTATAGGTGGCAAGGTGTATGACTACTCTTACGCTTCCTTAATGGGAGTAACCAGCAACCCGTCAGCTATCCACAAGGACGTGCTGAAATCGTGGCAAGCAGCTCCCGAAGGCATGACTGAAGACTCGCCTAACCGTATAGACCCGAATGGCATTCCGGCCATCAATTATGAATTGAGTTCAAAGAACAATGCCCAGTCCACCCGTTTCCTGACCAATGCCTCCTACCTGGTCATCAAGAACATTGCACTGAGCTACTCAGTACCTCGCCAGCTGATTAGCAAGCTTGACCTGAATTCGCTCACCATCAATGCATCGGTTGAAAACCTTGCCACATTCACCAAGCGCAAAGGTATGAACCCGCAGCAAAGCTTCAGCGGTACAAGTAACGACTTATTGGTGACTCCTAGAATTTTCACCATAGGCGTAAGCGTAAATTTCTAACCCACGTAGTAATAACTAAAAATTCTTCTGAATATGAAAAGACTAAAATACATAGTAGCTATATGCTCAGCAGCCTTTATGTTTAGTTCCTGTGCCAGCGACTGGCTGGACACTGAGCCCACATCTTCTGTCGGAACGTCCACCGTTTTCGAATCAACCGACAATGCAGCCATGGCTATCAACGGTATCTGTAAGATGATGACCCGTCAATATCTCAGTAGCCAGGGTTTCAATGGAGAAGGTACCATTAAAATGTATTATGGAAACTATCCCAGCGAATCATTCTTCGTCAACCTTCCCGGTTGGAGCAACACCATTAACGGCCGTTATCTGGACGGTAGTGCACCTCGTATCCCACATCTTCCATTGCCAGGCTGACGATGCTGCCCAGTGCAAGGTCATCGTCTACAAACAGTACTTTGGTTTTGCTCATAAATCAAAAAAATGGGGTTATTTTATCGGTATGACAAATGCAAACTCGCTGCCCTGCCCTTCGGCACTCTTTACGGTGAGCTTTCCCTTGTGCGCGTCGATGATGTACTTGGACTGCGCCAGGCCTATGCCGTAGCCCTGCCGTATCCGCTCCGCACCGCGGGGCACCTGGTAGAACTGGCGGAACAGTTTCTTCTGATACCGTGGGGCGATGCCCCATCCGTTGTCGTGCACCGCCACCCGCAGCATGCCGCCCGCCATCTGTAGCGTCACCTTCACCCTCACCCCGTTGTCCGAGTACTTCAAGGCATTCTCCACCAGGTTGCGGATGACGTTTTCTATATACATGCCGTCGGCCACGACCTTCATGTCCTCCGGCAACCGGTTTTCCACCTCGATGGTGTGCGGCTTGGTGCGGTAGAGGGCATCCATGCTGCTCTTCACCATCTCCGCCAGATGCGGAATGTCCGCCGGCTCCTTCTTCAGTACAAGCCGCTTCCTGTCCTTGCGCACGATGACCAAGAGCGACTCGATGTTGCACACCAGGTGCCTCACCTCCGCCCGGCTTATTTCCACCGCCTTCTTTTTCGCTGCACTGGCTTCCGTGGCTTCCAGCCAACTCAAGGTGGTCACTACGCTGTTCAACGGTGCTTTCAGGTCGTGTATGGTGCCGTTGATGGTGTCTTCACGCTGTTGCAGCAACGTGTCTTTGCGACGGATGACGAGGAGGTGATAGGTCACGCAAGCTACCACAAACACCATCAGCACCAGCGACAGCAACAACGGCCAAAGTTGCTGCACAATAAAAGGAAGCAAGGGTATATCTGCTTCTACCTGCAGATATTGCCAACCCTTGTTGCCTATAGGCAGCAGTTTGGAAGTATAGTTTGGACCGTTGCACTGCCCGATGGAATCTATCCTTTCCTTATCCTTATTATAAAGAAAAAACGAGCGGTCAAGCTGTTTTTGATAGGCTTCAGTAAAAACGCTGTCCAAAACCGAAAGCCGCAGGGGGCATCCGGCTTCAAACAATTCGTCTTGATATATTTGAGAGATGAGTTCCGTTGCAGTATTGGCAGTTCCCCTTTTTCGGGCATCATCCACATTGTATAACGGTTGCTTCTTAGGCAAAGGGTGAAGGCGGGTCAGACTGTCTATTTCCTGTGGAGTCATGTCGTCCATGGGCTTTACCAAAAGATACTGTCCCTTCATGGGAACTCTTCCTGTTGATTTCACATCGCGTATATGCCACTCCTTATCAATGGCAATTTTCAGCCGTTCCTCTATCCGTATTATATTTTCATCTATATAGCGGCTGTATAAGCTCATTACATAAAACGCTTGTAACAAGCCTATTGCGAATAGGGCGGCAAGGGTGATGTAATAATACCTCTTCATAGTTATAATTAAAACAGTGTGCAAATATAACAAAAACGACTTGAATTTATTATAAAATGATTATTCAATTATTATCAACGGTTTCAGTCGAAACAATTAACTTTACTACATCAGAATCAATAAAAAAAGAATTATGAATAAAGAAGAGATGCAACAGCTATCAGATGCTGAAATGTCGCAAATCAAAGGTGGCAAATGGGTTTGGATAAAAGATCGTTGGGTCTGGATTGAAACGCTGGATTTGGATGAGGATGATTAATCCTATCTTGAAATGTAACAACGAAACCGGTAAATCTATTTAAATAGTGCAGTCCCCCATCCTGCTTAAACTGGGGAGCGGATGCCGAAAAGCTGACGAGTAGGCTGTAACCATAAAATCATTATTATGAATCAGTTAAATGAAATTACGGATCTAATGAGTTTAGAAGACAAGAATCATCAAAGCATACGGAAAAGAGAATTGGGATTATCCAGACCCTAAATGTTGTTATTCTCCTGCTTTCTTTCCAGAAGCATTATACTAAAGCCAATCATCATGAAACATTCTACAAGGAACATATACAAAAACATTCGGGAAAGACTCTGTGTGATATGGATTATCTGCCTGTCGACAATCTCGTATGCACAAAATGATTCTGCAACCGTTTCAGGACGTGTAATAGGAAGTGATTCTATTCCATTGCCCGGAGTGGCCGTCATCATGCAGGACATAGACTCCACTTATCTGGACGCAGTCATAACCAATGCCGACGGCTACTTCAGCCTGAGACAGTTGAAAAAGAATTATTTACTTCTTTTCCAACACATTTCATATCGCTCATACTCCATAAAGTCTTCTGCCACAGAACTTGGAACAATTGTTTTGCAAGACGCGGTCAACAACCTGCAAGAAGTGGCCATAACCGCCAAACGGCCGATGATAAAAATAGAAGATGGCAAATTGGTATATGATGTGCTTCCGTTGATGAAAAACAAAATCGTTGACAACGCTTTTGACTTGTTGCGGGAACTGCCGAGCGTAAATAGCAATGAAGATGCATTGTCCTTAAACGGTGCAGCAGGCACCACCCATATCATTATAAATGGAAAACCTTCGAACATGTCAGCTTCTCAATTGAACGACTATTTGAAGTCGTTGCCGGCCGAACGGGTTGAAAAAGCAGAAATAGTATATAGTGCGCCTCCGCAATGGCACGTAAAAGGTGCGGCCATTAATATAGTATTGAAAGACAGTGACAGCTACAGCCTTCAGGGACAAGTGCAAAGCAGATGGAGAAATGCCTATGCAAATAGCTTTAACAATGTGGGAAGCTTGTTTGCGTCAAACCGGAAACTGTCTTTTGACATCATCTACAATTATCAGAACAACAGTGCACGAAGCCGCTCCGTCATAGGTTCACATCATACGGTAGACAACAAAGTTTACGATATTGTATCGGACAGCCGCATAAAGAGCAAAGGCCAGAATCATAATATATACTCTAATATCAATTACAAACTCAGCAAAAAAAGCAACCTGAATTTGAGTTATAACGGAAAAATGTCGCCGGACATAAGGACAAATACAGGCAGCCTGAACAACCTGTTTTCCGAAGCCTACTCACATGACACAGGTGACAGCTATCTGCATCATCTCCGCCTGACTTATGACATGCCTTTCGGACTCAACATAGGCGCGGAATACACACTGTACAACAACCAGATGCGGCAAGACATGACCTACATAAAGAAACAACCGGAAGACAATGAGTCTTTTACGTACAACCGGGAACAGGAAATCAAACGAGGCGACTTCTTTGCCGACATGTCGCACGTTTTCACGTCGGGCTGGAAACTGAATTATGGAGCAAAATATGAATATACGAAGAACAGGAATATACATTACTACAACAACTTACCGGACGAAAGCGGAAACGGGCAGCATAGCACATCCGAAATCGAAGAGCAGACCGCACAGATTTATGCAAGCACCGGCAAATCCTTTTTCAACAACAAACTAAGCATCGAGTTTGCACTGACAGGAGAAATCTACCAGATAGGCGACTATAAAAAGAATGCGATTCTTCCCAATGCTACCATCACCTACACCCCGTCGTCCGACCATATTCTGCAATTGTCCTATAATACCCTTAGAAGGTATCCGTCTTACTGGCAAAGGCAAGACTACACGTCTTATGAGAATGAATACTCCGTTTCTTATGGCAACCCTACATTAAGACCTGACAAGACATCTTATGTCAACCTTGCGTACGTGCTGAAAAACAATTATATTCTTCAATTGTCTTATTATAAAGTGGACGACTTCTTCATCTCACAAAGCTATCAATCGCCTCAACGGTTAGAACTGATGCACAAGACGTTCAATATAGACTATACTACGTCGTTTAATGCAAGTCTGATAATTCCGATAAAAATAGGCAACTCCTTTAGCTCCAACATTACGGCAACAGCCTATAAAGAACGTTACAACAACAACAACTGGTTTGACCTGTCCTACGACAGAAGCAAATGGACAGGGGCGTTTATGGCAAACAATACCCTTGTTGTTTCACAAAAACCAAAAATCACCATCAATGCCATGGCGTTCTACAGGACGCCCGGCATTCAAGGTATATGGGACCTAAGTGCCAATTGGGCGGTAAATGCCGGTGCAAAGTGTTCCTTGGCAAAAGGAAAACTTATCATCAATTTTCAATGCAATGACATATTCCAATCTATGATGCCCGACATAAAAGTGAGGTATGACAAACAAAATCAGGACTTAAGCACAAACTATTATCAAAGAAGTTTCTCGCTTAGCTTAACTTATAAATTCAACGACTACAAGAGCAGGAAGAAAAACTCTGTAGATACATCCCGTTTCGGAACCGAATAACATTTTAGATTAGAAATGAAGCGTTTTCCCGTCTACCTCCAGCACGACTCCATGCAATGCGGCATTGCCTGCCTGCAAATGATTTGCAAATATTACGGCAAGGAGTACACCCTTGCCGGACTTTCCGAACTGTGCTTCGCCACCAACGAAGGGGTGTCGCTGCTCGGCATCAGCCAGGCGGCCGAGAAGTTGGGGCTGCATACCATCTGCGGGCGAGCCACCATAGAGCAGCTGGGCAGAGCCGAACTGCCTTGCATTGTACACTGGAACCAGAACCATTTCATTGTGCTCTATCGGGTGAAGAAAAGAAGGAGGGAACGCCTGTATTGCGTGGCCGACCCCGGTAAAGGACGGGTGGAATATACGGAAGAGGAGTTCAAGCGCGGATGGCTCAGCACCCAATCGCAAGGTGCGGAAAAAGGCATCGCCATGTTTCTGAACCCTACCCCGGCATTCGAAAGCAGGGAGGAGGCAAAGGGACAACGCCGGGAGCAACGGTCTTTCGGCTTTCTGTTCGGCTACATCAGGCAGCACCGGAAGTATTTCGGACAAATCTTGCTGGGGCTGCTGGTGGGCAGCCTTATCCAGCTGGTAATGCCTTTTCTTACGCAGGCCATTGTCGATGTGGGCATCACGCACCAGAACCTGACATTTGTCTGGCTGATACTGCTGGGGCAACTGGTGCTTACCATCAGCCGGACGAGCGTCGACTTTATACGCCGCTGGCTGCTGTTGCACATCAGCATGCGCATCAACATCTCGCTGATTTCGGACTTTTTCATCAAACTGCTGAAATTGCCCATGTCGTTCTTCGACACCAAGCTGATGGGCGACTTGCTGCAACGCATGAGCGACCACAAACGGGTGGAACAGTTTCTGACCACGCAGACACTGACCGTAATGTTTTCCTTGCTGAATTTTGTGATATTCGGCATGGTTCTGTTGTGTTACAACTGGCTCATATTCGCCGTTTTCCTCTGTGGAAGCCTGCTTTACGGCGGATGGATGGCGTTGTTTCTGAATAAAAGGAAGGTGCTGGATTATGAATTGTTTGAACGGCAGGCAATGAACAATGCCAAAACCTACCAGTTCATTACGTCCATGCAGGAAATAAAGCTGCAGGATTGCGAGCGCCGGCGGCGCTGGGAGTGGGAAGACGTGCAGGCCGACCTCTTCGACGTACAGATGAAAAGCCTGAAACTGCAACAAAAGCAGGAGGCGGGCTGCATCTTCATCAACGAAGTGAAGAATACGGTCATCACCGTGGTGGCCGCAGCAACCGTCATACAAGGCAACATGACGCTGGGCATGATGCTTGCCGTGCAGTACATCATCGGGCAGCTGAACAGTCCGGTGGAACAGTTGATGAAGTTCCTCTACTCCTTGCAGGATGTCAGGATAAGCCTGGAACGCATCAACGAAATACACGAGATGAAGAACGAGGAAAGCGAGGAGCGCAACCTGACGGTTCCGGAGAGGGGCGGTGCGGATCTGATATTCGAGGATGTCAGTTTCAAATACGATCCGCACAGTCCGCAGTGGACGCTGGAGAACATCAACCTCGTCATACCTTATGGGAAAACCACCGCCATAGTAGGCGCGTCGGGCAGTGGAAAAACAACCCTGCTGAAGTTGCTGCTGGGCTACTACCGGGTACAGGAAGGGGCTGTCAGGATAGGGAACGGCAACCTGGAACAATACGACCTGAAAGGCTGGCGCAGGCGATGCGGGGTGGTGATGCAGGACGGAGTCATCTTCTCGGAAAGCATTGCGAAAAACATCGCGGTGGACGACGGAGAGATGAGTCTTGACCGCCTGAGGCGTGCCATAGAAATAGCTAATGTCAGGAACTTTGCCGAAAAGCTGCCATTGAAGTACAATACACAGATAGGCCCCGACGGCATAGGGTTGAGCCAGGGACAAAAGCAACGCATCCTCATAGCACGCGCCGTCTACAAGAATCCGCCATACATTTTGCTGGATGAGGCCACCAATGCGCTGGATGCCGAAAACGAACGGGTCATCGTGGAAAATCTTCATGACTTCTACTTAGGACGTACGGTTGTTGTGGTGGCTCATAGGCTGAGCACAGTGAAAGATGCCGACCAGATTATCGTGATGGACAAGGGGCGTATCGTGGAGACAGGAAACCATGCCTCGCTCATAGCCCGGCAAGGGACTTACTACAATCTGGTGAAGAACCAGTTGGAATTGGGAAACTAAACATGTGGAGGAAAATGGAGTATGACAGAATATGACAACATAGAATTGCGGAGCGAGAAAGTGCGGAATATCATCAGCAAAGTGCCTTCCGAACTGGTGACCGGAGGAACTGTCTACATTGCGTTGCTGCTGCTGATACTTTTCATGGCAGCCATGCTGATTCCTTATCCGGAGAACATCCGTGCAGTGACCACGGTGACGTCGGTAGAGCGGCGAAGCATACAGGCGGACGCCTACATCCCCATTCGCTACATCAACCGGATAGAAAAAGGAACAGAAGTCTGCGTGGAACTGGAAGGATTTACGGCACAGGAGTATGGCTACAACCATGGCTGGGTGACGGAAGTAAGGAAAGACAGCCTGATTAGCCAGGATGGCAGGAATTATTTTTACGTATCCCTTGTTCTGGAAGCCCCGTTCAAATATGAGGTACAGCCACGGATGCAAGGTGTATGCACAATTACCATGACTGACAAAACGCTACTGCTATACCTATTCCAAAAAACAGGCCTGTTTTTCTGAAAAGGAACCGGACGGTATAAGGACAATCCGGCTCCTGACAGAAAATGACTTCCTACAATCAGAATATACGTGCATTCATTTCACAATAATGACCCATCTTATTATGAACGCTTCAGAAAAAAAATATTTACTTTGAAATAAATGGCAGGTACAGGATAATTGAAATCCGTCCATGCCTGCCTGTCAAAAAAAACTTTTTTCCACAAGGTATATCCCCTGTCGGCGTAACCTTTGCCAAACTTTGCCCTGATGAATAATCACACATTAAAAATACAATCCATATGAAACTTTCCTATCAAGACAAATAACGCAGTGACTTTGCTTTATGCCTGCTTTTTCCCGATAGCCGCACTCCTGATGGGGTACTGGTATATGGGGCATGAAGACAAGGCGGATGGTATTTTGCATGTTGTCGGAGCGAAGACAAGTATTGCCTGCCATATGCCGCCCTTCCGCCATACAAGAGCTACCGGCAAAACTCTGCCAACTTATCTTCCAGGTAGCGAAGTTTCACCGGACTGGTTCCTTCCTCCACGCAACGGATAATACCCTTGCGGTCTGTCAAGATGGTGACGGGCATACCACTTACGTTGAACAACTTGAAAAAGAACATCTCGTCGGCTACATGAACAAAGGTGAAACCACGCTTCTGCACAATCCGTGAGATGGAACGCTGGGGATCAAACGTTGTAGCCAGGTAGAGGGCCTGCGGAAACTTCAACGTCCACGTTGCCAATACGGGCATCTCGCGCAAGCAGGGGCCACAGCCCGTGTACCAGAAGTTGAGCACCAACGGACGACCTTCGATGTCGGCACGTGTCCATTCACGCCCCGTGGTATCTTTCACACAAAATTCAGGAAAGGGCTTGCCTATCCACTCTTCAGACTTCAACGTACGCTGGGCATACATCGGCACGCGCTCGCCTTCACCGCCACGGATGCTCATCTGCAACGCTTCGTAGCCCGCTACCGAATCGGACGGCGTGGCATAAGCTTTCACATCGGACGGCAGCGTCACGCCCGCACGCAACTGCAGTTCTATAGCCTTATGGCCAGCCCCGTCCTGATGCACATAGATACGAGCCGCCTTTCCATAGTCCATCGCAGGCGGCATGCCTTCAAAAAACAATCCGTCGACCACATACCACGTTGTCTTCTGTGCCGTCTGGGCAGAGACAAGCCCTGCCCCGGCGAGCAACAGAATGAGAGTCAATAAGAGAGAATTTTGTTTCATAAGTTACTTTAGTATTAAAGGAGGCATAGAAGGCTGAAAAGGTAAAGCCCAATAGATGAGAATCAGCCTGACACTCAGCATGAAGCATCTCTCATAACCGTCAATCCTCTTCCAGTGTTATTCTCATCACAGGCTGTACTTTCGCCCGCGCCTCTTTCATGCCGACATAGCCTACTACCAGCACGGCATCCTTAGGAACAGGCAACGAAAATTTACCATCCACATCGGTCACGGTTCCTTTGTTTGTACCTTCCTGCTTCACATAGGCAGCGATAATCGGCTCACCCTGTTTATCCACCACTGTGCCTTGCACTTTCATTTCACCGCTCTGTTCCACGGCCTTCTTGGTAGTAATATACAGGCTGCCCGTACCGTCATCGTTTTTCTTTACTTCCACATGGTCAATGTCATTGGCCGAAATGCCTAATTCCTTAAACCCGTCTTCGCCCTGCGGCAAATCAACGCGCTTGCCGTCAATGTAGTAAACAACATCCTTGGCATCCAAGTCCTTCTCATTGGAGACAATGATACGTTCCGTGCCATCTGCCATGATTGCCCGCGAGAGGTGTGCCCGGTCGCCTGCCTTATCTTCCTTCTTCATGGTTATCAGCATGACCGCCGTTTTGCTTTTGTCCGAAGTATATTTTTCCACAGAAGCCTTATCTTTTAGTATGGAAACATTTTCTATTTTATTCATATCTATTATGTCCACAAGCTCTGGGTCAATCTCCTTACCGTCGATTAATATCAGCGTATTCAATAAATCAGAGGATGTGTTGCCACTCAAACGGATAAAACTCTGTTTCACCGGATTAGCGGAAGCGCCGTCTGCCGACTTGGCATCACCGAACCTGACCGGCACGGTATACTTCACCGCCACCGGCTTGCCCTGCTGCATGCCCGGCTTCCACTTAGGCATGGCATTTACCAGACGGATGGCCTCGGCATCGAGCAAGGGGTCTACACCACGCAGAACCCTGGCGCCGCTGATGCTGCCGTCCTTGTTGACAACAAACTGCACGGTGACACGCCCCTGCTTGCCGGCTTCCTTTGCCTCAACAGGATAGCGCATGTTCGTCTGGAAGTATTTCATCAGGCCGGCCATGCCGCCATCGGGAAATTCCGGCATCTGCTCCACGACCTCGAAGACAGGCGTGCCTTTCAGTTCGTCCTTTACCTCCTGAGGCACGTTTACCGCACCGGGAGTCAGCGTGTCCTTCACTGCTACAGAGGCAGTTTCCGCCTGGTTTGTTTTCACACTTGCCACCAAATCATTAACTTTGGCACTTGAAATCTCGTCGGCAACGGCCGACACTTCGGGACGGGCAAAGGCCGTCAAGGCCAATGCCGCCAGCGGGAGTACGTAGAGGTACTTCATCCGCGCCCACGGACTTGACTTTTCTTTTAACATCATAGTGATACGTTTTTTTAGTGAACTGTGATTAAAGCTGTTGGCCATAGAGTAGAGCCTTGTGCCGACAGCTTTTTTTATTAATAACATCTGATAATCCTTGGCATTCACGCCTTCGCGCAGCACGGTTTCGTCGGCCTCATACTCGTGTATGTTCTGCAACTCGCGCTTTAGCAGCCAGGCGGCGGGATTGAACCACTGCACAAAGATGCAGAGATCGGCCAGCAGCAGGTCCCACGAGTGGCGGTTGCGGATGTGCGCCAGTTCGTGAATGAGTATCTCGCGGCCGCTCTCGGTCAGGTCCTTGCGCGAAATGACGATGTAGCGCATCCAGCTGAAGGGCGCAATAGCCTGGTCGTGCACCACCAGCCTTACCTTCTCTCCCCTGCCCGGCAGGTAATCCGACACACGTTCCAACCGTCCCCGGCGGAGCAGCACGCCCAGCCTGCACAGCGACCATCCGTTGCGCAAAGCAAAGAAGGCGATGCCGGCCAGATAAACCAGCATCATCACTTGTATCCACCCCACCGTGGCGGGTTGCCCATCCACAGCTGCCTCACCCCCCTCGCCTGCACTGGCCAGCATAAGCAGTTGCTCCAGCGTGAGCATCGTCTCGTGCACAGGAGCCGGGTCTTCCACACTGACTTCCACCAACGGAAGCAGGGACGAAAGTACCAGCAACCCCAACAGGGCAAAGCGGTTGAACCGATGAAACGTGTCGCGGCTCATCAGCAGTTTGTAAAACAGGTAGAACACAGCCAGGCAGGCGGCCGACTTGAGTATGTAGACTAAAAAGATTCCCATAAATATTTAGTTCTTTAGTTTTTGAGTTTATTAGTTCATAAGTTATTGTATTCTTGAACTTAAGAACTTATGAACTAATAAACTTACCTACTTATAGTTTGTATTTAAGTTGACAAGGGACGCCTCGTTAACTTGTCCCCTTGTTAACTCAAAACTTTCCTAACGCCTTCTCCAGTTCTTGTTTCATGACTTCCGTGCCGGGAAAACCCTGATGCTGGTAGACCACCCGGCCTTCCCTGTCCAGTATCAGGTAGGCGGGGATGCCTGTGAACTGATATTTCTTCAGCACATCAGCAATCTGACTGTTCGTCAGGTAATAGTGTTCACCGTGTATGTCGGCAATCATCTTCTTCCACAACACCTGCGGAGAGGTTTCGTCGGTCACGAACACAAAATCCACATCCTTTCCCTTCAGTTCCTCCTTCATCGGCTTCATACTCTTCATGGCCTGACGGCACGGGCCGCACCACGTGGCCCAGAAGTCTATCAGCACCACGCGTCCCTTGTGACGGGCAGCAATGGCCGGCAGCAGGCTGTCGCCCCTGACGGAAGCGTCCAGCGTAGCGATGGTGTAGCCGTCACCTCCATTGGCAGCCCCCTTCAGAGCCTCTGCATATTCGCGGTGTTTGGTCAGGACATATTCGCGGATGGCCGGCGTATGCAGGCTGTCCGCCTTGGCCAGCAACGTATCGGGCAGCGGAGTCATGCGACCCAGGTAGCGGCGCGCCATCTCCTTCAAGGTTTTGCTTTCCAAATCCTTGCACCAGGGATGGTCTGCGGCAGGGTCGTGAGCCTCACTCAAGGCCGACACAATGCTCAAATAGCGCGTAGTCATCATCATGGCCGGTGAGCGGAGCGAATCAAGTGCCATGATTTCGTCGCGGAAGCCGGGTCCCTCGGTCAAGTTACCCCGTTTCTGTCCTTTGGCCCGTGGAGCATAACCTATGGTGTACTTGGCAGAAACGACATTGCTGAATGTCTGGGCCTGCAACTCCAAGTGCAGCAGCCTCTTCACAGGGGCACTAAGCGAAGCATCGTTCTCCAGCCACTGATTCACCCGGTCATAATAAGCCAATATCTTCTCTTTCAGTTCGTCCACCGACATGGTACCGATGTCGTCCAGTTCGTCGGTCGCATCCAGGCTGTAAGGGCCGTTGGTCAAGACAGTGTTCAGCCCGTCGTAATCACCCTCGAACCACACTTTCTGCACGTCCTTGTATTCTTCGCCAAAGAGATGCGTAACAGCCATCTGCATGGCATAGTAGTTGATGGTCATCGTCACCTCGCTGCCCGGCACCACAAAGACCGAAAACTTACGTCTGCCCACGTAGAACGACTTCAGTCCCGGATGGGTCAGGTAATCGTCTATCACATAAACGCCATCCTTCTCTTCGACTGAAATGGGCAGGAACGACTGCGCTCCCCATTCGCTCAAACCATAACGGATATTGCCCGGCGACACCTTACCCAGGAAACGGACAGTGATGCGAAACTTTCCGAAAACGGGTTGAGTCGCCGGCAGAGGACGGTCATAGTCAGGCCGATGATTGACCAAACGTTCGGGCACAACGATTTCGGGCTTTTTGCCGTCCAAATGTATCTGAAGCAGTTTCCAGCCCCTGTCCACATTTTCCTGAAAATCGAATGTGGCGACATCGAGCGGAAGTGATTCGAATGTCCACTGCATGCTGACCTTCCCGTTAACGGCTACCTCCAAATCCTCCGTGGTAGAAATGCCTTCAGCCTTCTTCAAGGCATATTGCTTGCCTCCGGCCAACAAGGTGGCCGAAGGAGACAACTTGATTGCATCACCCATGGCTCCGGCATAATAGTCCACGTCAATCACCGTACGGTCATCATAGAGAGATACACGGCTCACTTCCAGCCTTGTCTCCCCGCCCAGGAAGTAAGGTTTCTCCACCACCTTCAGTTGTGCCTGCACGCCTAACCAACACAGCAAAAACACAAACATCAGCATACGCCGTCTCATAACCTACCCTCCTCTACCTGCTGTATCAGTTCCTTGAGTTCTTTCAGCGAAATATCCTCTTCCTTCACCAGCGACGACACAGCCCCCAGATAGGAATTGTTGAAGTACTTGCTGATGACGCCCCGCAGGGTGCGGCGGCTGAAGTCGTCGCGGCTGACGGTAGCATAATACTGGTAGGTATTGCCAAAAGCTTTGTGCGCCAAGTAGCCTTTTTCCTCCAACCCGCGCACAATGGTGGACAGGGTATTAAAATGCGGACGCGGCTCGTCGTAGAAAGCCAGCATCTCCTTCACAAACAGCGGCCCCTTCTCCCAGAAAAAGCCCATGATTTCTTCTTCTTTTGCAGTCAGTCCTTTCATATCCTTTTAGTTTTCAGCTATAAATTACAATCTACAGTTTATTGATAGCGCAAATAACTAAATTATTTAGTTGATAAACTAATTTTTCTCGTTAATTAAAACTAAAGGTTATAGTTTACGCCGAAAAGTATCCAAGTAGCGAACACTTCAGCCTTGAAATACCAACCTTTATACACCGAAAGTATTACCTCAATGTAGTCTACTCAGAACTTTATATACTCTTATAAGCCTTATAAAGTACTAAAACAAGCTTTATGAATAAATATTAAAAGGCTTTTAGACATATACTATAAGCCTTTTAACACTATGTTAAAAGCCTTATATAAATTAATTATAAGGCTTTTAATTAAAAATAATAAGGCTTGTTTATGATATAAAACCTGGGAGATGAGCAAACGAAAGCATAGAGAAGGCAGAATGAAACACGGAGAAGACAGAAAGGACGATAAAATACCTACAAATAGGGATTGCACGGCAGACCGAAAAAACGTTAATTTGCGCCCATAAAGAAAACAATACTGACAAGCAGCGAGTTATACAGATAAACAATAGCTTACCAACTATGAACGAACCTCATAAATACCGGCCGACCGACAAGATGAGCGACCTCATCTGCGACAACTACTCCCTACTGATGGTGATGAGCCGCTTTGGACTGTCACTTGGTTTTGGCGACAAGACGGTGAAAGACGTATGCGAGTCGCAGGGAGTGGACTACAAGACTTTTCTGGCGGTAGCCAACTTCATGAGCGAGGAACAGTGCTCATACAACGACAATACGGAAGACTTTTCCATACAGTCGCTGATGGATTATCTGAAGCGGGCACACACTTATTTTCTGGACTTCAGCCTGCCGGCTATCCGCCGCAAGCTGATAGAAGCCATTGACTGCTCGGGCGCCGACGATGTGGCTTTCCTCATTCTGAAGTTTTTTGATGAATATGCCCGCGAAGTACGCCGCCACATGGAGTACGAGAACGAGGCTGTCTTCATCTATGTGGACGGATTGCTGAAAGGACAACTATCTGACAGCTATGACATTGCCACCTTTGCCAGCAAGCACAACCAGATAGACCGCAAACTGACGGAGCTGAAGAATATCATCATCAAATATTACCCTGAAAAGGAAAACAACAACCTGCTGAACGCCGTTTTGTTCGACATATTCAACTGCGAACAGGACTTGGCATCACATTGCCGCGTGGAGGACTACATGTTTGTTCCTGCCGTGGCCCAAATGGAAAGGAAGTTGAGAAATGAACAATAGTACTTCACTGAAAATAGTAGTAGCCGAGACTTCGGTCATCATACGCAGCGGACTAACTGCTGTGCTGAAGCGGCTGCCCAACCTGAATGTGCATCCCGTTGAAGTGTCCTCGCCCGATGCCTTGCAGAATTACCTGCAACTGCACACGCCCGATGTGGTAATTGTCAACCCCACGTTTGGCGGATGGTTTAACCTGAAAGACTTCAAGACAGAACATGAAAGACAGGAGAGCATGAAATATGTGGCGATGGTCTGCTCGGTCATTGACACCAATGCATTGAAAGAATATGATGCCCATTTTGCCATCTACGACGACATAGACGTCATTGCCGAACGGCTGGAGCAATTGCTGAAAAACGAAGAAGAGGCTACCGGCGACAACGAGCAGGAGGCCCTGAGCCAACGCGAGAAGGAAATCATCACCTGCGTGGTAAAAGGAATGACCAACAAGGCCATTGCCGACAAGCTGTTTCTCTCCATACACACCGTCATCACCCACCGCCGCAACATTGCGCGCAAACTGCAAATTCACTCGTCGGCAGGACTCACCATTTACGCCATCGTCAACAAGCTGGTGGAGCTGCAAGACATCAAAGAGACGCTATAAGCACGCCTAATCAGACACAATCAGACTGTCTGCTCGGGCGGATAGTTGACAAGGTACAGCGTACCTGTGGCTCGGGTAAAGGCGGTATAGAGCCAACGGAAGTAGTCGGGCGTCAGGTATTCATCAGAGAGATAGCCTTGGTCCAGAAAGACATTCTTCCATTGACCACCCTGCGCCTTATGACAGGTAACGGCATAGGCATACTTCACCTGGAGTGCATTATAATAAGGGTCAACTTTCATTTTCTTCATCCGGTCGCGCTTCAGGGGTACATCGGCATAATCTTCCAGTACGGCATAGAATAAGCGGTCGTTGTCAGCCTTGGCCAGAGCGGGTGCGTCGCTATGCAGAGTGTCGAGCAGAACGTTCACTTCCAGTTCGGCATCATGCTGGTCGGGAAACACCAATGTAACATCGGCAAAACGGAAGCCGTAAAGTTCGCGCGTACGTCTTACGCGCCTCACCACCGCCGTCTCACCATTGGCCAGAAAGTCCATGTCTTTTTCCTTCTCGGTCCAGTAATAGTTGTTCTTGGCCACCATCAGTATGTCACCGGTTTCCAGTTCTTCTTCGCGCCATAGTATTTGGGCGCGTATACCTTTATTATATAGATTGGCCCGCTTGTTGGAACGGCAAATCACGATGGTTTCGTCCATGCCGTCGTGGTCGTAACAGGTGTTCAGGGCATCTATCAGCTCATTGCCCGGCACCAGTTTGACATCGGCAAATCCGGTCAATTTGATTTTAGGCAGTGAGTCTATCCTGTCTTCGGCTATGAGACGACGCAGACAGGTGGCATTCCAAAGGATGCCCGACTGTTGCTCTTGCCTGACGACCTGAGTCAAGTCAGCCTCCATAACTTCCAGCCCATACCCCTTCAAAACATCGGCACACAAGGCTGTGCTCTGCTCCTCGCCCACCGGCGGCAACTGAGCTGTGTCGCCCATGAGCAACAAGCGGCATCCCTGGCCAGAATAGACAAACTGCACCAGGTCGTCGAGTAGTCGGCCGGTGCCGAACATACTGCCCGAGAGTCCCTCATTGGAAATCATCGAAGCTTCGTCTATTATATATAAGGTATGGGTAGTCAGGTTGTCGTTTACCGAGAAATTATTCATTTCATTGGAAAAGGCCTGCTGTCTGTAAATCTTCTTGTGAATGGTAAATGCAGGATGCCCGGCATAAGCTGCAAAAACCTTTGCCGCCCTCCCGGTAGGAGCCAAGAGGACAGTCTTCTGTTGCAACTTGTCCAAGGTCTTCACCAATGCTCCTACAAGCGAAGTTTTTCCCGTTCCTGCATATCCACGCAACAGGAAAACGCCATCTTTCTCCCGCGAAAGGAGGAACTCAGACAGCAATTTTACGGCCAAATCTTGCTCAGGAGTTGGCAAATAAGGGAAATTTTCCTTAATTTGCCTTTCTAAATAGTTATTTATCATTTTTCTACAAGAAAAAAGTAACAGGAAAGAGTCGTTTTTAAATTTATTTCTTTTATTTTTGCGGTGCGAATATAATAACTAAAAAAACATATTTATCATGAAAACAGTATTTAACATCGTGTTGGCTTTATGCGCGTTGGTTTTAGTTTACATCTGCTATGCCAGCATCATGGGCCCGATTAACTTCGACAAGGAAAAAGCAATTAGAGAAAAAGCAGTTATTGCCAGACTGATTGACATTCGTAAGGCACAAACAGAGTACCGCAACCTGAATCAACAGCAATACACTGCCAACTTTGACACTCTGATTGATTTCGTTAAAAACCAGAAACTTCCGTTCATCTACAAACAAGGCGAATTGAACGATAAGCAGCTGGAAGATGGTCTGACAGAAAAGAAAGCTATCAGCATCATTGAAAAAGCCAAGAAAACTGGTCGCTATGACGAAGTTAAGAAGTGGGGCTTGGAGAACTTCAAACGTGATACTATGTGGGTAGCAGTTCTGGATACTATCTTCCCGAAAGGCTTTAACGCTGACTCTCTGAGATACGTTCCCTTCGGTAACGGTACTCAATTCGAGATGGAAGTAAGAAACGACACTGCCAAGTCTGGTGCTCCTATCTGCTTGCTCGAAGTTAGAACTCCGTATGAAGTTTACCTGAACGGTCTGGACAAACAAGAAATTGCCAACATGAAAGACGTACAAACCAAACTGGGTAAGTACTGCGGTCTGATGATTGGTAGCTTGGAAACAGCCAACAACAATGCAGGAAACTGGGAATAATATAATAAGAACTTCCCTCTTCCGAACTGATACATTATATATATGATAGAAAACACTGATTTCAGTAAATCGGAACAATATACATTATCCATCCGTCTTAGTACGGATGGATTTTCTTTTTCTATAACCGACGAGTCGGCTACAGAAATCATATTCCACACATGGAAGACAAACGAAACACTTTCACTTAATGCCAACTTGAAACAGGCATTCCTTGACTTGGAATGGCTGAAACGCCCGTTCAAAAGGGTTAATGTCATCATGGCAAGCAAGCGATTCACTTTGGTTCCACTGGAATATTTCGAAGACGAACTGACAGAAACTTTTTTCTATCACAACCTGCCCGAAAAGGAGAATGAAACCGTTGAATATAACATATTGCATAGAAGCAATGTGGTTGTACTCTTTGGTATGGATAAAAGCGCACGCAACTACCTGCGTGAGCAATATGACAATCTGAAATTCTATTCACAGGTAACTCCTTTCATGGAACACGTAACAACCCTGAACCGAACGGCTCACAATAGCAAGCTATACATCCACCTGCGCAACAAAGCGCTTGATTCCTTAGCTTATCAGGGTAGTAAACTGCTTCTGGCCAATTCTTTTGACTGCCGAAACATTTCTGACTATCTGTACTACATACTCTATCTGTGGAAACAGTTGTCTTTCGACCAGGAAAAAGATGAATTATGCCTCACCGGCAGTGTGGCCGGCAAAGAGCAGCTGGTAGCTGAACTGAAAAAATTCATAGAAAAAGTATCCTACTTGGAACCTACTTCCGATTTAGACTTAAAAACCATTGTTACATGCGAGTAATCAGCGGAATATACAAAAGAAGACGCTTTGATGTTCCACATACATTCAAAGCCCGTCCTACAACTGACTTTGCCAAGGAAAACTTGTTCAACGTGCTTTCAAACTATTTCGACTTTGAAGAAGACAATGTACGTGCACTCGATTTGTTTGCCGGTACAGGAAGCATCAGTATAGAACTGGTGTCACGTGGCTGCCAACAAGTCATCAGTGTAGAGAAAGACCGTGACCACTATGCCTTCATCTGCAAAATCATGCAGGAAGTCAAAACGGATAAGTGCATTCCTTTACGAGGCGACGTATTCAAATATATAAAAGGCGGACGGGAACAGTTTGACTTTATTTTTGCCGACCCGCCCTATGAACTTTCTGGTCTTGAAACACTTCCTGACCTTGTTTTTGAAAATAACATGTTGGCAGAAGGAGGATTGTTCGTCTTGGAACACGGAAAGAAAAATGACTTTGAGACGCATCCTCATTTCATAGAAAGAAGAGTTTACGGAAGCGTCAATTTCTCTTTCTTCCGATAAAAAATACGAATTGCTTGAATATTAAAGGTACCTATCAATCCCTGCTTTATACGTTATTAAAGCAGGGATATTCAGTGAATGTCTCTAAAAAATAATAATGGCATATGAAGTGATTACGGTCTATCATCTTTATATGTCATTATTATTGTCATTTTTCCGTGCTCTCTCACATAA